>Ga0123352_10000008_pt1 | contig 223687 bp, 200 predicted proteins | sample TergutLab28metaG_FD_89700 | JGI IMG/M metagenome (GOLD analysis project Ga0123352, IMG submission 89700) | Labiotermes labralis P1 segment gut microbial communities from Petit-Saut dam, French Guiana - Lab288 P1 | ecosystem: Host-associated > Arthropoda: Insects > Digestive system > Gut ...
CATTTCTTGTCTCCCGCTCGGGGGGGAACGAGAGATAGTCTACCAAACATCTTTTGCTTTGTCAACACCCTTTTTAAAATTTTTTTTATTTTTTTTTCTTATTACCACACAAACCCCCATTATCACTGCTTTTGTGGGGACTGCATATTACGACAAACTTCTTTTTAGTAAGTCTATGCGTCACTATTTTTTGGGAATAAAACCCTGATTTCAAGCAAAGATTTATTGCTCTTTCATTAAACGAAGCAATGGTTGCACGAAAATAATTTGTGTTGAAATTCTTTCTGGCATAGTCTAAACAAATGTTTAAAAATAAACTTCCACGCTTTTTGCCAATTAAATCTGGGTGCATGTGTAACCCTATGTCTAAAAAATTGTCATCATATGCATTTTCTTCAATTGTTGGTATTCTTGCCTCTTTTCCAAAACAAAAATACCCTAGCAACATTCCGTCTCTATTTGTAAACGCAAAGTGCATTCCATCCATACATTCGTCTATAAACCCATCATCATGATTGTATACAGCGTACATATCATCGTAAGCCCATGTGGAGATAAGCCGTGCATAGCCTGTTGTCATTTCTGAAACAATGATTGCCTGATTCATATTTTTTCTCGTCCTTTTTTGTTTTATTTTATGAAATGTGTTGCTTGACTTTAGCATTGTGTCAAGGTTTATGATTGGATTATAAGCGTAAACGGGAGGAGTTATAAACCTATGGCTATCAATATTAAAGGATTGTGTAAAAGTTTTGGGAATAAGGAAGTTTTGCGGGGATTGGACTTGGTTGTCCCTAATGAAAAGGTTTTGCTTTGTTAGGACAAAATGGGGCGGGTAAAACTACAATGGTTAAGATTTTATCCACTTTATTAAATTTTGACAGTGGAAATGTACAAGTGCTTTCGCATAAATTACCTGTTGAAAGTAATGCTGTACGAAAAAAAATTAGCTTGACAGGACAATATGTGGCACTGGATGAGGACTTAACAGGAGAGCAAAATTTAATTTTGATTGGACGGCTTTTTGGATTTAAGAAAATTGATGCAAAAAAACGTGCGGCAGAGCTACTAAAGCAATTTAATTTGGTTGAGGCAGGAAATAAGGCTGTAAAGACGTATTCTGGAGGAATGCATCGGCGTTTAGACATTGCGGCAAGTATTATAAAAACGCCCGAACTACTTTTTTTGGATGAACCCACTACAGGGCTTGACCCGCGAAGCCGCAATGCAGTTTGGGAGTTTGTACGGGAACTTGCCGACAATGGTACAACAATTTTTCTCACAACACAATATTTAGAGGAAGCTGACAGACTGGCTGATTTGATTGCCGTCATTGAAGATGGCAAAATTGTTGCAGAAGGTACGCCCACCGAACTAAAAAATCTTGTAGGTGAACAAGCAACACTAGATGATGTGTTTTTAACATTTACTGGGATGGGGGGAAATGTTTGATGATTGATTCAACACGTGTATTTTTATGGAGAACCATGTTAAAAATCAAAACTGCACCAGGTCAGATGATTTTTGATTCTGTGGTGGCCATTGTCTCAATGTTACTGTTTACATTTTTATTTGGCGGGGCAATTAGTGGGTCGCCCAGAGAATATGTACAGTTTTTATTGCCAGGAATGCTGTTTATGACAGTCCTTCCGATGACTGTTTACTCAGGAGCTGCTTTGTGCAAGGATATTTCTACAGGAGTATACGACCGCTTTCGCACTATTGGGTTTTGGCAGCCTGCACCAATTTTAGGTACGCTTATTGGTGATGTTTTAAAGTATGCAATGGCTATTATTGGAGTGGTCGCTACAGGTTTAGCTATTGGTTTTCGCCCAGAAGGAGGTATAATTGGGCTAATGCTTGGCATGTTGCTGGTTACTTTTTATGCCTTTAGTCTAAGTTGGGTGTTTGCAGCATTTGGTGTTGTCGCAAAAACACCAGACAGTGTAGCACAAAATGCTATGCTGATTCTTTATACTTCAATTTTTGCCAGTCATATTTTTACCGATATTGACACTATGCCAAGCTGGTTACAAACAGCGATTATGTTTAACCCAACTACCCATGTTGTAACTGCCACTCGACTGCTTATGCAAGGTTCATATCACAGCCTTTTGCCTGCTATTTTGGTTTGCGTTGGGTTGGTGGTGGTATTTGCACCATTAACTTTCATCATATACAGCAGAAAGGATAGATAAGATGTTCACTCAAACCTATGTGAAGGAGCATTACTCAAATGTTTAAAATTGGAACTTTTTCAAAAATGGTGCGTGTTTCAGCGCGAATGCTTAGATATTATGATAAATTTGGAATTTTAAGCCCTGCTGAAGTTGATAAATTTACAGGATACCGCCTGTACAGTGCAGAGCAAATTCCATTACTGATGAAAATTATCGCTTTACGTGACATGGGTTTTGGCGTGGAAGAAATTGAAGCACTACTCCCCCACTACAATGATGCAGCATTTATGAAACAAGCTCTTGAGCAAAAGCGTGTTCAAATTAGTGCCGCCATTGCAGAGGAGCAAACCAAACTAGAAAAAATCAGAGAGGGACTAAATGCCATGGTTTATGAAGTCGAACTAAAGTCTATTCCCCCAGTTACTGTCATTTCCCTGAGAGAGAATATATCATCATTTGAAGCAGAACCTGCACAATGGGAAAAGCTATGGAAATTTATATCTTCAAATCATATCCAATGCACCAAAACTGGATATTCAATTTATCACGATGAAGCGTACAAGGATGAAGATGTTGATATAGAAATTGCTGTGCCAATTGACGTAAAAATAGAAAGCCACGGAGATTTTATTTACAAAAATTTGGATTCCATTCCTCAAGCGGCAACAATTCGCTTTGCTGGGTCATATGAAAACTATTATGGTGCAATGGAAAAACTTGCGAAGTGGATTGAACAAAACGGTTATGTTTCTGACGGAGTGATTCGCGGTCACGCAATAGTTATGCCTGCCGAAGGCATACGCATTGAATACTGTCTAACCGAGTTGCAAATTTCCGTATGTAAGCAGTAGAAATATGTATAATAGTAGAAACGGACAGGAAACTGATTTCCGATTCTGCTATTATTTTTTTGCAAGGGGTGTGACATTTTATCCAACCAGTATCTGTCCTGTAATATTCAACAGTACAAAACTATAGGGATTATTGCTGTGGTCACGGTTAATGGCGAAAAAATACCGTTCCCCCGGCGCAACAGTAAATGTAATACCGCTCCAAGGCAAAGCATTTGCAACGACATATCCCGAAAGGTTAATACCTTCGCCCGGTTGCAGGGAATCCGAAATCCAAAGTTCATCTATAATTGTAAAACCATCTTCATTTGCGACACCATCCCAAATGTGTTCAAACATAACCAATGAAACATTGTAAATCTGCCTTGTTGCGCCAATCAGTAAATCTGCATGTTCAGCAGAAAGAACCCACGGGTAATGTAGTGAATAAATTACATTGAAGCTTTCAAGGTTAACATCTTCTGCTTGGTAGATGAAAAGTAGCGAATCGCTGAAAGGTACATAAAATCCTTGTTGCATATGGTTATTCTGTGGTATTTCCGCGTGTTCTCCTTGATGGAAAAACAGCGTTAAATTTATATCCTCGTCAGTACAGCAAGAGGTCACTTCAAAATCGCCATTAAACAAACGTACTTGTGATATATCGCTTACCACGCTTTCGTTGTACATCCGCTCACCGAGGGCATTGTATCTAATCATCTCAATACCAACAGGAAATAGCCATACTCTGCTTTCCCCCACATCCCACATTATCTCTAAAACATATGCACCGTTTGGGGTTCGTGTGATGTGACTAATGTTTGGCATAAAGAATACGATTGTTTCTCCTAATCTATTTGTCCATGCACCTTCTAACGCTATAGCTGGAGAAAATACCCCTGCGTCATAGGTTGCTGTCATGTTTGATGTAGTGATGTCCCTTGGCTGACTTACTGCGGGTTGGTTTAGATTACCGTCTGTGCCGTTGTTACAGCCAGCAAAGGCCAATAGACCGATAATCCCTATGACTATGGCGATAAATTTTTTCATTTTCTCATGCCTCCATGTTTATCTGGTGAGTTAAGGACGCGAAGGGGTTAATTTTTTATGCACAGTACGGATTATCCTGTATATGGCAAAGGTGATAAGTCCTAAAATGGTTAGCGGAATAACTGCCCCTGCCAGAAATACAATAATGTTTTGAAAACCATTGACAGTGGTATCAACAGAATCACCAAATGCTCCGCCAATACGCTCACCCAAAGTGGGGGCGGCGATAATCGTTGCTTGTTGAGAAATATCTTGAAGATGTACAATGATTGTTGAATAAGCAATTTGCCCTGCCAAGTTGTTTAGCTGTGCTTCATACTGCTGAATAACTTGGCGGGTATTGCTTAGACGGGATTCTAGTGTCAATAACTCACTAATATTTTGCGTTGTATCAATAAGTTCTAAAATTCGTACTTCTTCAATTCGACGGGTTTCTAAACTGCTTGCCATATCATAAAAACGGTCGGTCACATCTTCGGCACGTTGGGTTGTGGCACGAACATCTGCCAAGTTTTCCACTTGACGAAGCACTGTATCAAAATACACCGATGGAACACGCAATACGATTGTAAACCTACGTCTGTTTTGTACGCTTAACATTTCCGACTCTACATATCCGTTTACATTCGGGGCAAGCTGGCGCAGGGTGGTTACGACTTCATCAAAATATTCTGTTTCCAATTCTACATTAGCCGTTTGAATGATATGACGCACGGCAGTACCCGCAACATCTTCCCAGTCAACGTGACCCATTTCACTATCATCTGCGACTTCACTCCAAGACATATAAAGCTCAGATGTTGCAACACTTCTTGGCACAGCAGGGGTTGCAACTGAGGTCTCCCATTCACTGGAGGAAAACATATTATCTTGGCTACTACCACAAGCCACAAACAAAAACATAATAAGCCCTAAGATAATTCCTACATACATTACATTGGGTCTATTTTTCAAGATGTTTTACCCCTTTCTTTTTCCGCACACGAAAAACTACACTGCCTACCACCCCAAGAATCACAAGCCAAATTACAAGTGGAATTGACACACGCACAATAAACACAAGCAAATTTGCAGAAATCCGTTGCAATCCATGAAATGAGGTCATGAAACTACCCACAATTCTACTGCCGAAGGTAGGTGGGACAGGAACTGGCATATCTTCTGGAATTTCATGCAGTTGAATATTGATTACAGGATTATTTGCCTGTGACAAAAGTAGGTTACGAGTGCCTATTAAACTGTCACGGTCACGCATGACCCCACTTAAATGTGCGTCAATCATAATCAGTATATCTAAACTATCACTGGCAGCCATCATCAAGTTTAATCTTTCAATTTCTTGAGAAATTGCAGCAATGCGTACATCTACATCCATGATTTGCGCGCCCAAATGCTGTGCAGATTCTGACTCGGATGTGACTTCGCCTAATTCGCGCAAAATTTCTTGTACATGACGAAATGCCCATGCATCCACCCGCCGTGTAAAATTTGCCCGCCTAACCTCACGTCCGTGTTGTTCCGTTGTAAAAACTGACACATCTAAATTAAATCCATTGAGTTCACGAATTATCTCTATTGCAGTATCTAAACATTCTACCTCAAGTTCAATCATATGTTGCTGCCTAAGCTGACGGTCAAATTCCATTGCATTCACATGCATTGCCCATGTTGCAATAAAAACTATTGCAAAAACAAATCCAAAAGTTAAACGCATAAGCACGCCCCTCTCCTATTATGTAAGAAGAGCCGCTTCCGCGGCTCAAATACTATAGTATTACTGCACAAGTACTATTGCGCCTTGAATAGGAACAATCAACTTTACTTCGCCATTGTTCACAGCATGTTTTTTTAAAGTTTCTCTAAAATTATCTCCACCTGTGGCAATGCGCTCCGTTAAACACCCGCTAGATACTCCAATTTTCCAAACAGGTAAAACAACTTCCATAGGACGAAGATTATTATTGATTGCAACAACTACTTTTTGTTTATCATCCCAACGTCCAAAGGAAATAAAGCCTTGGTTCATCCATAAAAATTCTACAGAGCCTTTTCGCAAAACAGGAAGCTCCTGCCGCATTGCAATCAATATCTTATGCAAGTCCATAAGCACTGGGTCTTCATTGCCCCATGGAAATGTGCGGCGATTATCAGGGTCAGTCCAGCCATGAAGCCCTGCTTCATCGCCATAGTATACCGTTGGTGCCCCCGGCCAAGTCATTTGAAAAACTACGGCTTCCATCATAATATTTTTATTTGTTCCACGTTCTGCGGCACGTGCGCCAACAGTATGCCAGCGACCTGTTGCACCACTTGTACGTGTCAAAAACCGTGAGTGGTCATGATTAGAAAGCTGGTTCATTGCCGATTGCAAGGCATGAATGTTTAAGAGTGCCATATTATGCCGCATTGCACCTTCAAAAGCCATTGCATTGCCCCGCATGTCAGAATTACCTTCTTCGCTATGCTTATTTACACCTGTTAAAAACCAAGTCAGCGGCTCCATAAATGCATCATAGTTCATAATCGTATCCCATTCGCGCCCATTCAACCAAGGGGATGGGTCGCCGTAATGTTCTGCAAGAATAATCGCTTCTGGGTTTGCACCCTTTACTGCGTCATGGAAGGCTCGCCAAAATTTATGGTTCATTTCAGGACTTTGCCCCAAATCGGCAGCAACGTCCAAACGCCAACCGTCTACATTATAAGGAGGAGACACCCATTTTTTCCCTACTTCTAAAATATAATCAAATAGCTCTTGAGATGTTTCAAAACATAGTTTTGGATGGTTAGAGTTTGCCCACCATCCGTCATAGTGGTCGTTTTCCGGCCATTCCCCACCTTGGTGCCATAAGAAGAAATGATGATATGGGCTATCCTTGGAATGAAATGCACCTATCGGCTCACCTGATTCTTTGTAAAATCCTGCTACATCCAGCCATTTATTAAAACTACCACAATGATTAAATACCCCATCTAAAATAACCTTCATGCCGTGGGCATGTGCCAATGTAACAAACTCTGCAAACAAGGCATTGCTTGCTTCTAGGTTTTCCTTATCTGTGGTGCGCTTTATATATTTTGTGGCATGAATATTATTTACCTTTTCAAACTGCAAAGCATTGCCGCCATCATTTTTAATCACGCCAAAATGTGGGTCAATATAATCATAGTCCTGCGTATCGTATTTGTGACTACTTGGTGAAACAAAAATAGGATTTAGATAAATAACCTCCACGCCAAGGCTTTTTAAATAAGGCATTTTTTCCATGATACCCTTCAAGTCTCCGCCATAGAAATTACAAAAATCCCCTACACCAATGTCCGCACCCCATTCCATTGCCATAGCGGTTTTTCCTAAATAAGCATATTCATGCTTTACCACATCATTGGTTTTGTCTCCATTGTAAAAGCGGTCAACAAAAATTTGATACATCACTGCCCCACGCGCCCAATCAGGCACACAAAGCCCAGGCACAAGCCTAAAATTGTAATGGGAATCAACCCGCGTACGCAGTCCGATTTTATTATAGTAAAGCGTTTCCCCTTCAATTTTTAAACTATAGTAGTACCTAATCGGCTTCGACTGTATTTGAATATCCACGGTAAAATAATCAAAAAGGTCATCACTTTTAGTCTTTCGCATTGGATATACCGCGCCTAATGCCCATGATGTTGGCACAATATGCAGTGCCGCTGTGCAAGTATCACCCTGCGCTACCCGCAAGCTAAATTGAACATGCTCCCCTGACTTGGGGTTATATGGTTTTATAAACTGCTCGGTTTCATCACTAAAAACTGCTGATTTATTAAAAAATTTCATTTTCGCCACCTTTGCTTGCAAAGTAATCACTATAATAATATCATGTAACCTGACAAAGTCCAAGACGATAAATAAACAATTATATTGCAATACAGGAGGATTTATGAATAAACAACAGTTAGCATCTAAAATTTGGCAGTCAGCCAACAAAATGCGGTCTAAAATTGAAGCAAATGAATACAAAGATTATATACTTGGCTTCATCTTCTACAAATTCCTATCAGATAAGGAATTAAAGTTACTTAGAAATTATGAGATAACCCCAGATGAAATTAAAGCATTGACAGAAGATGATACAGATGCAGTGGGCTTAATCCAAAATGACATTGGTTATTTTATAGCATATGATAATCTTTTTTCCACATGGCTTGAAAAAGGCTCTGATTTTACTGTTGATAATGTGCATGTTGCCCTGTCAGCATTTGACCGTCACATTAGCATTGCCCATAAAAAAGTGTTTAAAGATATTTTTAACACACTGCAAACTGGCTTGAGCAAACTAGGAGATACGGCTGCGTCACAAACAAAAGCAATCAAAGACCTTTTGGGGCTTATCAAAGATATACCGATGGACGGTAAACAGGACTATGATGTTTTGGGCTTTGTCTACGAATATCTTATCAGCAACTTTGCCGCCAATGCAGGGAAAAAGGCAGGTGAGTTTTACACACCCCACGAGGTTTCTTTACTCATGTCAGAAATTGTGGCAGAGCATTTAAAAAACCATGAGAAAATTGCCATATACGACCCTACAAGCGGGTCAGGCTCATTGCTTATAAACATAGGACGGTCGGCGGCAAAATATATAGACAACAAAGACAATATCACATACTTTGCCCAAGAACTCAAAGTCAATACTTTTAACCTTACACGGATGAATATTGTCATGAGGGATATTATTCCTGACAACATAAACATCCGCAATGCGGATACTTTAGAAGACGATTGGCCAAATATTAACAAGGAAGACCCTAACAATCTATTTAAGCCGCTGCTTTTGGACGCAGTTGTATCCAATCCACCGTACTCCCAAGCTTGGGACCCCTCATACAAAGATACAGACTCTCGATATTCACGCTTTGGACTTGCGCCTAAGACGAAAGCGGATTTTGCATTTCTTTTACATGACCTTTATCATCTTAAACCCGACGGCATTATGACTATTGTTCTCCCCCACGGTGTACTTTTTCGCGGTGATGTAAACGGTGCAGACGGCGAAGGTAAAATTCGTAAGAACTTAATAGAAGAAAACCATATAGATGCCATTATCGGATTACCGCCTAATATCTTCTTTGGGACAGGTATTGCCACTATCATTATAGTGCTAAAGCAAAGGCGGAAAAACGAAGATGTGTTATTTATTGATGCCTCAAAAGGTTTTGTTAAAGTCGGCAAAAACAATCAACTTCGTGCCTCGGATATTAAAAAAATTGCAGACACAATGGCAACCCGTGACGACATACCCAAATTTTCACGCAAGGTGAGCCGTGACGAAATTCGTAAAAATGGATGGAACTTGAATATCCCTCGTTATGTAGATTCATCGGAAACAACCCAGTCATGGGATTTGTACGCCTCAATGTTTGGCGGCATACCGAAGGCAGAACTTTCGGAATTGGAAGCCTTTTGGATAGCGTTGCCCAATTTATGGACAACACTATTTAAAGACGAGGGTACACCTTTTGTAGAATTGGCAACAAATGATGTCCAGCAAATTATTAGTGATAATGCTGATGTTAAAGCATACCTTGCTAAGTTTGACGCAGTATTTAAGGATTTAGACAGCTATCTTAATGAGCGGCTTGTGCGTGGCATGAGTACGCTCAACATCTCCAAAGAAGAAACCATTATCACTGAAAATATTTTTTCTCGATTAAAAAACATACCTCTTATTGACAAATACATGGGGTATCAAAGGCTCAATGACGAATGGGTCAAAACCGTTGTTGACCTTGAAATAATCCAGACAGAGGGGTTTGAGGCAGTAAAGGTCGTTGACCCCAACATGGTTATAAAGAAAAAAGGCGATGTTGAGTATGAAGGACAAGATGGGTGGATTGGGCGCATTATTCCTTTTGAATTGGTGCAGGGGACTATACTTAAAACAGAAACCAATGCCTTGCGTCAAAAGGAAAATCGAATTGCAGAGATAGCCGCCACATTGGACGAAGTATTTGAATCACTGACAGAGGAAGATAAGGAAGATTATAAGGAAGCATTTAATGATGACGGAGATTACATCAAGGCAAGTGTTATTTCGGTTGCTAAACAATTGAAAGCGACTGGAAATCATATCGAGGAATCTATTGAGTTTAAGCTGATGCTTGCAAGCAAATTATTTGCCGAAGAAACAAAGCTAAAAAAAGAGGTCAAAGCAGAAGCGGCAGCTTTACATTTGCTTACAAAGACCACCATAGAGAATCTAACCGATGAAGACGCTTTAATGCTCATAGACCTAAAATGGGTCAAGCCTATTGTTGTAGCCATGGATGTATTGCCACAAGAGACGATAAGGGAATTAGTGACAAAGGTTACAGATTTAGCGGATAAATATGCTGTGACTTATGTAGACGTGATGGAAAAAATCAGCAAAGCAAAAAATGAAGTGGCTACCCTCATAGACAAACTACAAGGAAATGCGTTTGACATGAAGGGGCTTGGTGCGTTGAAGTCGCTTTTGAAGAATGAATAACATGATTGGTGAAAAAAAAGCTCCCAAGTTACGATTTGATGGGTTTACTGATAAGTGGGAAAAACGAAAATTGGGAGAACACACAAAGTTAATCACTAAAGGAACGACACCAAAAGATAAATCTGGTCATGGTGACATTCACTTTGTTAAAGTTGAAAACATTATAAATGGACACATTATTCCTGTTTCCCGCATTACTGTAGACGAACATGAAAATTATTTGAGCCGCTCTAAACTAGAAAAAAATGATATATTATTTTCGATTGCAGGCACATTAGGGCGCACAGCATTGGTTTGCAAATCCATACTTCCGGCAAATACAAACCAAGCACTTGCCATAATCCGTGGTTATGATTTTGATATACAGTTCTTACTTGTGTCACTGGGTGGTAGTATGGTTATTGAGTACTTACAACGCAATCCAGTGGTAGGCGCGCAACCAAATCTTTCTCTTGCTCAAATTGGTGATTTAACGATTTGGACACCCAGCAAAGCCGAGCAAATCGCCATTGGTAACTTTTTTCACATTCTTGATGAAATGATTATCCTTAAAAGACAACAATACGAACAAACGGCAAACATCAAAAAATCCATGCTTGAAAAAATGTTTCCTAAATCGGGTGCAGATATGCCAGAAATTCGCTTTGATGGGTTTACTGAACCATGGGCAATACGAAAACTGGGAGAACACACGAAGTTAATCACTAAAGGAACAACACCAAAAGATAAGTCTGGTCGTGGCGACATTCACTTTGTTAAAATTGAAAACATTATAAATGGACAAGTTATCCCTGTTTCCTGCATTTCTGTAGACGAACATGAAAATTATTTGAGTCGCTCTAAACTAGAGGAAAACGATATATTGTTTTCGATTGCAGGTACGTTAGGGCGCACAGCATTGGTTTGCAAGTCCATACTTCCGGCAAATACAAATCAAGCACTTGCCATAATCCGTGGTTATGATTTTGATATACAGTTCTTACTTGTATCACTTAATAGTAGTATGGTTTTTGAGTACTTACAACGAAATCCAGTGGTAGGTGCGCAACCAAACCTTTCCCTTGCTCAAATTGGCGATTTAACGATTCGGACACCCAGTAAAGCCGAGCAAATCGCTATAGGAAATTTCTTTTTCAATTTTGATATCCTTATTAAAGCCCAACAACAAGCACTCGAAAAACTCCAAAATATCAAAAATGCTTGCCTTAGTAAAATGTTCGTATAGAAATCTACGTCACCATTGGTAGTTTTCTACCTTTGCTCGTAAAATCATATGTAATCTGACAAAGTTCAATGAAATATAATCATTTTTGAGGAGTGAGAAATATGATTGATAATAAAAAATCCCCAGAAATACGATTTGATAGTTTCATTGAGCCATGGGAAATAAAGCATTTCCATGAGGTTTTAATAGTCAATTCAGGACGCGATTATAAACATTTAGATAAAGGCACAATTTCTGTATATGGAACAGGCGGGTATATGCTTAGTGTAAATGATAAACTGTCTGATGTTGATGGGGTTGGAATTGGAAGAAAAGGCACAATAGATAAACCGCAATACTTGAAAGCGCCTTATTGGACAGTTGATACACTATTTTTTCTTACTACAAACAAAGCATATGACTTGATGTTCTTGTATTCAATGGCTCAGTGTATTGATTGGAAAATTTATAATGAAGCAACTGGTGTACCAAGTTTATCAAAAGTCGTTATTGAAAAAATCACTCAAAGGTTTCCTGTATACGATGAACAAATAATCATTGGCAACTTCTTTAGCTCACTTGATGATGCAATTGTCTCAAAAAAACAGGAATATGAAAAAACCATAAACATCAAAAAATCCATGCTTGAAAAGATGTTTCCCACAAAGGGTGCAGATGTGCCAGAAATTCGCTTTGATGGGTTTACTGAACCATGGGAAATACGAAAACTGGGAGAACACACGAAGTTAATTACTAAAGGAACAACACCAAAAGATAAATCTGGTCATGGCGACATTCACTTTGTTAAAGTTGAAAACATCATAAATGGACAAATTATTCCTGTTTCCTGCATTTCTGTAGACGAACATGAAAATTATTTGAGCCGCTCTAAACTAGAAGAAAACGATATATTGTTTTCGATTGCAGGTACGTTAGGGCGCACAGCATTGGTTTGCAAGTCCATACTTCCAGCAAATACAAATCAAGCACTTGCCATAATCCGAGGTTATGATTTTGATATACAGTTTTTACTTGTATCACTTAATAGTAGTATGGTTGTTGAGTACTTACAACGAAATCCAGTGGTAGGTGCGCAACCAAATCTTTCCCTTGCTCAAATTGGCGATTTAACGATTCGGACACCCAGTAAAGCCGAACAAATTGCCATAGGAAACTTTTTCCTCACCCTTGATACATTGATAGACACCAAACGACAAGCACTCAAAAAACTCCAAAACATTAAAAATGCCTGTCTCAATAAAATGTTTGTAATAGGAGCATGACCAATATTTAAACGTGAGGTTGATTTTAAGGGGTGAATAACATGGTTGATAATAAAAAAACACCTGAAATAAGATTTGATGGGTTTAATATAGATTGGAGTACTGATGTATTAGGTGAATTAACTAATGTACATGATGGAACGCATCAAACGCCTGTATACACTGAATCAGGTATAATGTTTTTGTCTGTCGAAAACATTAAAACGCTTGTTTCTGAGAAATTCATATCGAATGAAGCGTTTATTAGAGATTTCAAAATTTTTCCTCAAGAGGGCGATGTCTTGATGACACGTATTGGTGATATTGGCACTGCTAATGTTATAGAATCAAATGACCCTGTAGCTTATTATGTAAGTCTTGCATTGCTTAAACAAAAAGAGCTTGACCCATATTTTTTAAAAAGCAGTATTCATTCAGATTCTGTCAAAAAAGACCTTTGGCATAGAACCTTACACATTGCCTTTCCTAAGAAAATAAATAAAAATGAAATTGAGAAAGTTCTTATAAACTATCCCCTAGAGCGAGATGAGCAAGCCATTATTGGCAAATTTTTTCGCTCAATTGATGATACGATGACTCTGAAAAGACAACAATACGAGCAAACGGTAAACATCAAAAAATCCATGCTTGAAAAAATGTTTCCTAAAACGGGTGCAGATGTGCCAGAAATTCGCTTTGATGGGTTTACTGAACCATGGGAAATACGAAAATTGGGAGAGATTTCTCCTTTACGGGGTGGATTTGCATTTCAAAGTGAAAAATTCTGTAGTTCTGGTATCCCTATTGTTAAGATTTCAAATATACTTCCTTCTGGAAATGTGGGTGGAGATTTTGAGTATTATCAAGAACAGCCAGAAGATGAACATTATTGTTTACCCAATAAGGCGGCTTTATTAGCCATGTCGGGAGCAACCACTGGCAAAGTATCCATTCTCAATAATCCTCACAATTTAAAATACTATCAAAATCAACGGGTGGGTTTCTTTTCAGACTGTAAAATTGCTGACTATGGATTTATTTCTACATTGGTTCGTTCCAATTTTTTTACTTACAAGTTGCATTCAATTTTACTGGCTGGTGCGCAACCCAATGTATCATCAAAAGAGATTGACGCACTTGAATTTTATTTTCCAACCCAAGTTGAGGAACAAGCCGCTATAGGCAATTTTTTCCTCACCCTTGATACATTGATAGAAGCTCAACGACAAGCACTTGAAAAACTCCAAAACATCAAAAATGCATGTCTTAATAAAATGTTCGTATAGGAGCGTGACCAATGTTTAAGCGCGAAGCTGATTTTGAAGAAGCCCTTGTGCAATTACTGCTTACAGAAAAGGGATGGCAAGAGGTTTTAACAAACCCAACAGAAAAAGACCTAGTCAATAACTGGGCAAACATCTTGTATGAAAACAACAGCGGTGTAGACAGGCTAAATGGTCAACCGCTAACTGATGGGGAAATGGCACAAATTCTTGAGAAAATCAACCACCTTAAAACACCACTTCAGCTCAACGGTTTTATCAATGGTAAATCCGTATCCATTGTCCGTGATAATCCAATGGACACTTTACATTTTGGCAAAGAAGTCAGCCTTACAATTTATGACCGCATGGAAATTGCCGCAGGACAAAGCCGTTATCAAATTGCAAGGCAACCTCAATTTCCCACAAAATCAGCCATAAAAAGCAATCGCAAAGGGGACTTAATGCTACTTATCAACGGTATGCCTGTTTTTCATATCGAACTTAAAAAGAGCGGAAGCCCTGTAAGTCAGGCAACAAATCAAATTGAGTTTTACGCCAAAAACGATATTTTTACGGGACTGTTTTCATTAGTGCAGATTTTTGTTGCCATGACTCCCGAAGATACGGTTTATTTTGCAAACCCAGGTCCAGAAGGCAAGTTTAACCCAGCCTTTTACTTTAATTGGGCAGATGTAAATAACGAACCTGAAAAAAATTGGGAAAGTATCGCGTCAAATCTTATTTCTATTCCCATGGCTCACCAGCTTATAGGCTTTTATACCGTTGCTGATAAAGAGGAGGGTATTTTAAAAGTCATGCGTAGTTACCAATTTTGGGCGGCACATGCTATTACAGACCGTGTAACAAAAATTAAATGGGATGAATGTGACGCACTAGGGGGTTATATTTGGCACACGACAGGTTCAGGTAAAACCATGACCAGTTTTAAATCTGCACAACTTATCGCCAATTCAAAAGATGCAGACAAAGTCATATTCCTTATGGATAGAATCGAACTTGGCACCCAATCATTAAAAGAGTATCGTGCCTTTGCAGAAGAAAGTGAGGCAATTCAAGACACAGAAAATTCAGGTATTTTGATTGCAAAGTTAAAAAGCACCCTTTCATCAGATACACTCATCGTTACATCTATTCAAAAAATGAGCCAAATTAAAGATGAAGAAGGGGAAAAAATTGCTAAAGATATTGAAATGATAAACAATAAACGTATCGTGATTATTGTTGACGAAGCCCACCGTTCCACATTTGGAAAAATGCTTTTGACCATTAAAGATACATTCCCCCATGCCGTATTCTTTGGTTTTACAGGCACGCCAATACATGACGAGAACCGCAAAAAAGACAATACGACCGCTGATGTTTTTGGTAATGAATTACACCGTTATAGTATTGCAGATGGTATAAGAGATAAAAACGTACTTGGCTTTGACCCCAACATGGTTACAACGTTTAAGGACAAAGATGTACGTATTGCCGTGGCGCTGGATAAGGCAAAAGCCACTGGAGGTACTACAGAGGAAAAAATAAAAGATGTACTGGCTAATGCAAATAAGAAAAAAATTTACGACAAATATATGTATGATTTAGAGATGGCAGGAAAACCAGATACAAACAATGAATATATCAAAGGCATTGAAGATTACTTACCCAATACACAATATGGGGAAATACACCGTGAAATGGTAGTTGAAAATATTATTGAAAATTGGCTGACACTAAGCCAAAACAGCAAATTTCACGCCATTTTTGCTACCCACAGCATACCTCAAGCCATTGCATATTATAGACTGCTAAAAACTAAGAAGCCCGATTTGAAAGTCACAGCACTTTTTGACCCCAGTATAGACTTTGATGATAGCCCCGACAATTCCAGAATTAAGGAAGATGGGCTTGTCGAAATCATTACGGATTACAACCACATATTTAATAAGACCTTCACCATTGCTAATCATGGGAAATTCAAAAAGGACATTGCTTTAAGATTAGCACATAAAGAGACTTACAAAGGAATTAACCATTTACCAGAAGAACAGCTTGATATTTTGATAGTGGTTGACCAAATGCTTACAGGTTTTGATTCTAAGTGGGTAAACACTCTTTACATGGATAAGGTCATACAGTATGCAGAAATTATACAAGCGTTTTCAAGAACCAATAGGCTTTTTGGCCCAGACAAGCCTTTTGGAAATATCCGTTATTACCGCAAACCCCATACGATGAAGCGAAACATTAAAGATGCCGTCAAATTATATTCTGGTGATAAGTCATTTGGTCTTTTCGTTGACAAACTTGAAGGCAATATAAGCATGATAAATTTTACCTTTGAAGAAATCAAAATGGTTTTTACCAGTGCAGGTGTTCCTGATTTTATTAAGCTGCCTGATGATAATGAATCCAGAGGTAAGTTTGCAAAACTATTTAAAGCATTAACTGCCTACTTAGAAGCAGCTAAAATACAAGGCTTCAAATGGGAGCAAACAAAATATGTAATGAGTCTTAACGAACAAACGTATTCTATTTTAGCAGTAAGATACAAGGAATTGTTTAACGAAAGCGTTGGCAGCAAAGGTAATGACGATGTACCATACGACTTGGACGGTTATCTTACTGAAATTGATACAGGTATGATTGATACAAACTATATGAACGCACACTTTGAAAAATACCTTAAAACTCTTCGCTCATCAGATACCAAAGCAACCGAAGAAGCATTAAACAATTTGCACAAGACGTTTGCCACATTGACACAAGAAGAGCAGCGGTACGCCAACATCTTTCTCCGTGATATTCGGCGTGGTGATGCCAATATCGAAGACGGTAAATCTCTACGGGACTATATTACAGAGTATCAAATAGGAGAAAAAAGTGCCCAGATTAAAAAGGTTGCAATGATTTTCGGCTTAGATGAAAATTTATTACTAGAATTAACAAAATTACAACTGACTGAATCCAATATTAACGAATTTGGACGTTTTAAACGGTTAATGGATTCAGTAGATAGAACTAAAGCAAAAGCTTATTTTGAAAAAATTGAAGGCATATCTATTTCCGTATTTGTTACAAACGGCAAAATTGATAAATTGCTAAGGGAATTTTTACTCAAAGGCGGTTTTGATTTGGATGAAGGGGACATCAAAGTATAGTTATCATTTATTCATCAAATGATTAGCTTTTTCGTTGAGGAAATATTTATAATTTTCCAATGTTTTGCATTAGTTCTACACTATCAATCATGCGAATGGTTGGCACTGTGCTATTTAACGAACAAGTGTGGCATACAACTTCGGTATTTTCAAATACTTTATGATAGTACACCCGCCCTTGCTCATTTGCGTCAAATACACTAAAAGAGGCTAGTGGTATATGCAGTCCTTTGCCCTCTAACTTAATTCGACTCTCTTTCTTTGTCCAAATCTCATAAAATCGAGTTAATTTATTGCCTGCGACTATGTAGCTGATTTCATCAGGTGAAAAGAATCTCTCAGCGATTTTTAGATCCACAGGCTGCATAACTTCTATGTCGATTCCAACAGGGGCGTTGGACAGCGCGCAAGCAATATAGTTACCTGTGTGTGAAATGTTATAGAAGCATTTAGGAAAGGACGTTAAATGGGGTTTTCCAAATTGATTGGTTGAAAATTCAAGTTGATGATGATACAGTCCAAAGGCACGACTAATTTCTAAGCGGGATAAGACATCACCTAATAAGCAATTTCGAGCATCTTGAAAGAAATGAAATTTTTTTATACGCACTTGCTTTTCTTTCGCAACGAGAGATAAAAGCTCCGCAAATTTTTCATAAGGCAATTCGGGCATAATTTCAAGAATCACAACGTCTAACATTTCTCACAAAACTGTTTTATCGTTTTTTAATAAAAACCCAATAAGGGCAAGACCAATAAATGTGCAGACATATACCAGCGCGTGAGTGTAGCTTCTTATCCAATAGGTAGCGAACATGAAGCCTGCCCCGCCAGCGGCAATCAGCGGAAACAGAAAACGCTTTACCGCACGTTCTTCCCGTGCCTTGAACATAAAGCAAATGTAAATCGGCACAAGCATGGCAAAAAAGCTAAAATTATAAAAATCTGGCAGACTGAAAATAAAACCGCCGAACCAGCCATTGTTGCTTGCAAAAATAACTCCAAGCCAAAGGAAGCTAATGCCCACAGCCATGACCATACTGTTGTTTGGCACATTTGTGTTTTATGATGCTATTATGCTCCTTGAAAAGCTTAATTCTAAGAAACTACTAAACTAAAAGCGCGAGCTGGTATCCCTTAGCCCGCGCTTTTTTATGTTTATTTTGTTAACTATACTTCATGATTTCTGCATGAACCTCTGCAATGGAAATGTTATTGTCATCAGCTATTTTAGCGATATCTTCATGCTCCAGCTTTGTCTTTTTTACACCATAACCACTGGAAGTTTTTATCCGTACCGAACCATATTTTGTTTTGACTTCCGAATGTTCTTTTTTCAAAGTGTATCGACGGCTTGCATATTCTCTAACACCAAGGGTTGATGTGTGTTTGAACATTAACTTTAACATTTTTTCTTTATCACCTATACGGCACATACAAGTGAACAGCAACCCTGCACGGCCTTTTTTCATGCCTATGGGTGATGTATAAACATCTAATGCACCCTCTTGCATGAGTACCTTTTGTGCATATGCTATGGCTTCGGCAGTCATGTCGTCAATATTACAAGCAAGTTCTACAACGTCCTCCAAATGGTTTTCAGATTCTCCGATGAATGCACGTACACAATTTGCCTTGGCAAAATCCTTTGTACCCATACCATAACCTATTTCGGAAATATTCATTTCCGGCAATGTGCGAAACTCACTTGCAAAATGCTTTAATATTGCCGCACCTGTTGGCGTGCAAAGCTCACCTTTAATCATGGGGTCACTGTAAATTGGCACACCTTTCATGATAAATGCCGTGGCAGGGGCAGGCACGGGTAAAATACCATGAGAGCATTTAACATGCCCACTGCCAACATTGACAGGAGATGCCACTATTTTTTCAGGGGCAAGTGCTTCCATTAACATGCATACGCCTGTAATGTCTGCCACAGCATCCATTTCCCCCACTTCGTGAAAATGAACTTGTGTCACAGGCACGCCATGGGCGTGACTTTCTGCCTCGGCAATAAGATTATAAATACTTAAAATGTTTTCTTTAACAACATCTGACACTGCCAAGTGGCTAATTAAATGCTTAATTTCATCAAAACTACCATGAGCATGTCCACTTTTATCATGGGTGTGAGCATGACTATGTGAATGCTCATGGTGGTGGTCGTGTTCGTGATGATGATGGTGATGTTCGTGGTCATGGCTATGGTCATGCCCATGATGCTCGTGATGGTGGTCATGAGATTCTTCTTCACGCCCATTGACTTTAACGCGCACTTTTGTGCCTGTTATTCCGCATTTTACACTTTTTTCACGGCTAACAATAACATTCGGAATCCCTACATTGTTTAGTCTTTTGATAAAATCGTCTGGGTCTGTATGCAATTCTAACAATGCCGCCATAATCATATCTCCAGCCGCACCCATATTGCATTCAAAATATAATGTTTTCAATTAGCTCACACTCCTTCTGGGGTGGTTTATCATACTGGCAAGATATCCACCACCAAAACCATTGTCAATATTCATGGTACAAACACCGCTTGCACAGGAGTTTAACATGGTTAAAAGTGCTGAAAGCCCACCAAAGTTTGCGCCATATCCAATGCTTGTTGGTACAGCAATCACTGGACAATCTGCAAGTCCACCCATTACACTTGGTAACGCGCCTTCCATGCCTGCCACAGCTACAATGGCCTGTGCTTGCATAACTATTTCAATTTTAGAAAGCAATCTGTGAAGCCCTGCAACACCAACGTCGTATAGACGAATCACCTCATTGCCTAAAGCTTCGGCAGTGAGTGCCGCCTCTTCTGCAACAGGCAAATCTGTTGTACCGCCAGTGGCCACTACTATTTTGCCAACACCATTGGGGGTAGGTATATCACCAACTATACCCACACGGGCAAGTTCATGATAGTTGATTTCATGGGTTTTTCCAACCACGTCAGCAGCCTCTTTTGACATTCTGGTTATCAAAATTGTCTTTTGATTTTTTGCCCTCATGGCAGATACGATTCCGCTGATTTGTTCAGGGGTTTTGCCTTCACCATAAATCACTTCTGCAATGCCTTGACGCAACTCGCGGTGATGGTCGATTCTGGCATATCCAAGGTCTTCATAAGGCTGCAAACGTAGTTTTAGCATGGCATCCTCTGGGGAAAGTGTCCCTTTTTTTACATCTCTTAAAATATCCAGCGATGGGTTTGTACTCATCATTATCTTGCCTCCATATCAAATAAAATTATTGGAAAATGTGGTTTGATGGCATTTAAAATGGCTTCTCTTTTTTCTATTACATTTGAAATTTGATTTTGCGGAAATTGCAGACGTGCGGCATCATGATATACGCGCACCCTAAAATCTGAAAATCCTAGTGAAAATAATGCATCTTCTGCCCCTTCAACTTTTTGAAGCAGTGCCGCCGTAATGATTTGATTGGCTGGGATACGGGTTGCCAAACATGCATATGATGGTTTATCCCAAGTAAATAACCCTGCTTCTTTTGAAAGACGGCGAATTTCATCTTTAGTCAGCCCACATTCCCGCAAAGGTGAACGAACATGCATTTCTGCCAAAGCTTTCATGCCAGGGCGGTCATCTGCATCATCTGACGCATTTGTGCCGTCAATGATTAGCGAATAGCCATCGGCTTTGGCACGCTCCACCAATGAGCCAAAGATTGCGCATTTACAGTGATAACAACGGTCAGGCGGATTGGCCAGTACTGTTTTATTTTCCATCACATCTAAATTTAAGACAGTCATATCTGCGCCAATGAGATTTGCCAGTTTTTTTGCTTCTTCAAACTCAAACTTAGGCTGAAATGCTGCCTGTACATAGTACGCCTTCACATCTGCACCATATCTTAGCCCTGCAAACAGTAAGTAAGACGAATCCACTCCGCCAGAAAACCCAATGGCAACCTTAGGATTTTCCTTGAAAAATTGTGCCAATGTCAAAAAACATCATCTCCTTTTCATCAAAAAAATAATGCCAAAAAGTACTTGCGCTCCTTCATGTAGCACAAGATACCCTTTGGCATCATTAAAAATTTGTTTAACCTGTGAAATTTCGCACATCTTCATGACATGCACTAGCCATATTATGACATATACTTATCTCATTGTCTATAGGCACTTGCCTATGCGGTAAACTCAACAGATTGGGGATTATGCGCCTTGCAATTTTGACGGGAAAAATACACACAACTCTGACACTCTGCTTTGGGGTGGCAATGATGTGATTGTGCGTTTGTAGGTTTTGGCTTGTATTTTTTACAATTCTGCATTTTTATTTGCTCCTTAAAAATCATTTTACACATATTATCCCCATTTCTTTATATGTTATTACTTGGACATAGACTTAGCACATGTTATAATGACAGGGTAAGGAGGTTTCACATGCGCGAATTTTTTAGCCTTGACGGGGCGTTTAATAAGTACGGCGGTTTTGTTGCTGACATGATTATTCTAAGCCTTATGTGGATTTTATTTAGCATTCCTATTATTACCATTGGTGCGGCAACGACAGCCATGTTTTTTGTATCTACACGGCGTATTTCTAATCGTGAAGGCTATATTACAGGAGACTTTTGGGCTTCTTTTAAAGCAAACTTTAAACGTGCCACACTGCTATGGCTGATGATTCTTGCCATTGGAGGAGTTTTAGTTTTTAACCTTCGTCATATCGACATTGTGGGTGATGGTATCGTGCGGATTATCATGCCAGCACAGGTGGTTTTTTTGATTGCGCTTACATTCATGACCATATATATTTTTCCAATAACCGCCCGCTTTGACATGAGTTTTGGACAAACATTAAAAAGTGCTTTTTTCATGGCAAATCGACACTTTTTAACTTCAATCATTTGTGCTGCTTTAATTTTGGCTGCAATTTTTGGAAGCCTTCTTATGCCCCCTGTCTTCTTTATTGCACCAGGGGTTTATGCAATGCTTACGTCCTTTATGTTTATGCGTATTTTTAAAAAATATCGTCCAGAAATGGACCGAGACCCAGCACTTGAACTTGCAGAGATAGAAGCTGAAAGAGCCGAAGCCCGCCGCCGCGGGGGTATTTCAACTATAGAATCAGGAGGTCATATAATGTTAAAAACTTTAAGTATGAGAAACAAAAATGGTATGGCGTTGACTGTCACAAATTTAGGATGCGCCATTATTTCATTGGTCATTCCTACTAAAGAAAAACCTACCGATGTAGTCCTTGGCTTTGACCATGCAGAAGATTACAAAAAACTTCACCCCTCTTTTGGCGTAGTATGCGGACGGGTTGCAAACCGTATTGGCAACGGAAAATTTCAACTTGAAGGCAAGACCTATCAACTTGAAATCAACCATGGTATTCATCATCTCCACGGCGGCACACAAGGGTTTGACAAAAAAGTATGGACAATTGAATCCGCACAGGACAACAAAATTATTTTTACCCTAGAAAGCCCTGATGGTGACAGCGGATATCCTGCAAAATTACAAGCCCGTGTCACCTACACCCTGTCAGATGAAAATATTTTGCGGATTGATTACGCCGCAACTGCTGATGATACCACCATTTGCAATATGACAAATCACAGCTATTTCAATTTATGCGGACATGATACACCCAATATTTATGAGCAAACCATGCAAATCTTTTCTGACAAAATCACCGCAGTAGATGATGGGCTTATTCCCACAGGTGAATTGATGGACATAGCAGGTACACCCTTTGACTTCACAAGCCCAAAACCGCTTGGTAAAGATATTGAAGCCGCAGGCAAGATGAACGACACAGATGGTTACGACCACAACTATGTGCTTCGTCAATCGGGTACTGCCGCTATCGCCCATTCGCCTACGACGGGTATTACCATGACTGTTTCTACAAACAGCCCAGGTGTTCAGCTATATACAGCAAACTCTATAGACGGCACACTTTCCGGCAAGGGCGTAACTTATCAAAAACATAGTGCGTTCTGCTTAGAAACACAATACTTCCCTGACGCTGTAAATAAGCCAAGTTTCCCTTCGCCCATCATCAGAAAAGGCGAAACGCAACAAGCTTATACGGAATTTAAGTTTGAATGGTAATGGATTTTTTACAAGATTTTGCATTGCGAAATAACACTATCATAGGGGCTTGCCATGCCGCACCATTAGACCCATCGCGACTAATGGCAAGCCCCTTTGTACCCTTTGTCACCCCTCATATTGAAAAGAGAATAAATCCTGCAACCAGCTTAAAAAATGTGCAAAGTATCATTGTCATAGGTGTTCCCCCTACCCCAAGTCAACCCCATCATTCCGTACCTGACACTGAATCCCCCAAGGCGTACCTATCGTCTTTGGGTGCTAATGCCGATTATCACTTTCATGTGAAAACTTTATTGCGCAACCTTGTTGACCCATTAAAGTCTATATACGGCGATTTTAAATACAAGCTTTTGGTAGATAGTTCTGGATTAGACGAGCGTACCCTCGCATATCGTGCAGGGTTAGGTTTTTTTGGGCGAAATGGGTTAATCATTTCTCAAAAATTCGGCTCAAGATTTAATATTGGCTGTATGCTTACGAGTATTTCTCTGGACGATATCAGTACCAACATACCCAAAGTGCAACATTGCCCGCCACAATGCCGTCAATGTATTGAAGCGTGTCCAACCAATGCACTAGAAAAAGATTATCTAAGGGCTGAAAGATGTATTTCTTATTTAACACAAAAAGAAGAACTTACGCCGCAGGAATCAGTCCTTCTGCATAATCAACTATATGGTTGCGATATTTGTCAAAATGTATGTCCTTTTAATACCCCTGAAAAAACAGTTGCCATTCATCCAGAAGACTGGTTAGTTATGGATGAAGCCACATTAACAAAGCAATATGCTCATACTGCGATGATGTGGCGTGGTGCGACAATCTTGCATCGTAATGCAAAAATTGCAAAAAAAAGCTTGACATAACCTAACCTATCCATTAGAATAATATCCGCGCCCGGTTGGCGGAATTGGCAGACGCACCAGATTTAGGTTCTGGCGGGAAACCGTGCAGGTTCAAGTCCTGTTCCGGGCATATCAAAAATGAGCTTTCCAAGAAATTGGAAGGCTCATTTTTTTACTAAAATTTTCTACTCAAGAAGGATATGTATTACCCTCCATTGATTTTACAATCCTTTTATTTTTGGACATTTTCTTTAATATTTTATCAAAATAGATTTTGTACTGCAATAAGGTCAAAATCAAGTTGCAGATTTTTTTCATTTATATTGCTTCCAAGACATTTTCTACATATAATAGGTGTTGCAAGATTATATATCCAAAGAGGAGGCAAGTTATGTTTGGACTTGGAATATGGGACATTGTAATTTTGGTGTCAATTATTTTGGTGTTGCTGGGTGTGGGGATTTACTTCCTAAACAGATGGGCAGGAAAACGCCAAGCACAGCAAAGTGATATGGTGGCACAGCACAAGCAAACCATGTCAATTTACATCATTGATAAGAAAAAAGATAAAATCACCAATGCAAATTTTCCAAAAGCAATTACAGACCAAATGCCGCGTATGAGTAAACTCATGAAAATGCCCTTGGTTAAAGCCAAAATAGGGCCACAAATCATGACGCTCATTGCAGATGCATCTGTTTTTGATGCCCTGCCTGTGAAAAAAACAGTAACGGTAGAGTTGGCTGGCGCGTACATCGTAAGCATGAAAGGGCAAAAAACAAAAATGGAAATGGAAGCCATGCGCAAAAACCGCCGAAAAGGTGCTTCCGAAGCCGAAGCCCCTAAAAAATGGCATGAAAACTTATTAGATAGATTTAGGAGGTAGGGGAAAATGGATTTCAAAGCTGTATATGAAAAGTGGCTTACAGACCCAAATATAGATGAGGGCACAAAGCAGGAGTTAGCACACATTAAAAGTGACACAAAGGAAATTGAAGACCGCTTTTTTAAAGAGTTAGAATTTGGCACAGGTGGAATGCGTGGTGTGCTGGGTGCAGGCACAAACCGTTTAAATATTTATACTGTTCGCCGTGCAACCCAAGGGCTTGCCAACTACATTTTAGCCAGCGATGCATACAAGCCTGGAATGGGTGTGGCAATTGCCCATGACTGCCGTCGCATGTCACCAGAGTTTTCTACAGAAGCAGCACTTGTTTTAAATGCCAATGGCATAAAAACCTATACATTTGAAAGTCTCCGCCCAACCCCTTTACTATCCTTTGCAGTGCGTGAACTAGGCTGTGTTTCGGGTATTGTTGTCACTGCCAGTCATAATCCGCCAGAGTACAATGGTTACAAAGTCTATTGGTCAGACGGCGGGCAATGCCCATATCCCCGAGACGAAGCCATTATTGCAGAAGTCAACAAAATTACGGACTTTTCCATGGTAAAAACAATGAAAAAAGCCAAAGCCATGGCAAAAGGTTTATTTAACATTGCTTCATCAACAGTAGATGATACATTTATTACCCATGTAAAAAATCAATGTTTAAACCCTGAAATTATCCCTGAGTCAGATATTAAAATCGTATTTACCCCTCTACATGGTGCGGGAAATGAAAGTGTCCAACGCACATTAAAAGAAGTGGGCTTCAAAAATGTTTATGTGGTCAAAGCACAAGAATCCCCTGACGGAAATTTCCCTACGGTTTCATATCCAAACCCCGAAGACCGCGCCGCATTTACTTTAGCTCTTGAACTGGCAAAAGAAAAAGATGGGGATATTGTCATTGCCACCGACCCAGACTGTGACCGTGTTGGTGTGGCTGTAAAAGACGGCGATGATTATGCATTGCTTACAGGCAATATGACAGGTGTTTTATTGACCGAGTACATGGTTACACAAATGAAAGCAAAAAATAAACTTCCTGACAATGGTGTCATTATCTCTACCATTGTCAGCACCAATATGACACGTGCCATTGCAGAAGCCAATCATCTCGCCTATATGGAAGTCCTTACAGGGTTTAAATACATTGGCGAAAAAATTAAAGCCTTTGAAGAAACAGGCAGTCATACTTACATTCTAGGCTTTGAGGAGAGCTATGGTTATTTAACAGGAACTTACGCTCGGGACAAAGACGCAGTAGCGGCAAGTTTGCTCATTTGCGAAGCGGCGGCTTTCTATCGCAAGCAAGGGCTTTCACTGAAAGATGTTTTAAACAATATGTATGAAAAATACGGCATGTATAAGGAAACCATTGAAGCCATTACCTTAAAAGGCGTGGACGGCTTACAGCAAATTGCAAAAATCATGGAAGCCCTGCGCGAAGTGCCGCCAACGGCTATTGGTGGTTCAAAGGTTATAGAAGCCCGTGACTATAAACACCGTACCATTAAAAACCTAGTCACAGGTGCTGTAGACCCAGCAACCCTTCCCGTATCTGATGTGCTATACTTCGCCACAGAAGATGGGTCATGGGCATGTGTACGCCCTTCTGGTACAGAGCCAAAAATCAAACTATACTTTGGCGCAAAGCTTCCCACTGGTGCAACCTCAGCTGACGCAGATAATAAACTTGCTGAAATGATAAAAGACATGAAAGGCTTTATTTAATGCGCACAAATATAGTCATAGATGATGATTTAATGGAAAAAGCCCTAGAGGTTTCAGGTTGCAAGACAAAAAAAGATGTAGTAGAACTAGCCCTCCGCGAACTTATCATTGCCAATTCCCGCATGGATTTATCAGACTTAAAGGGGAAAATCACCTTTGCAGAGGGTTATGACTACAAGACATTGCGGGAGGGCCGCTAATGATTTTAGTCGATACTTCCGTAATATTTCAGTTCTTAAAGGGTGAAAACAATAAAAAAACCGCGCTATTAGAAAGGATAATAGCGCGGGATATTCCTTATGGTATTGCAACCTACACTTTCCAAGAACTTTTGCAGGGCACACGTAGCGAAAACGAATTTATTACTTTAAAAATGTACTTAGCAACCCAAACTGTTTACTATCTTCCCCAAAGTACCCAAACTTACGAAGCCGCCGCCAGCATGTATTTAAACCTTCGCCGCGAAGGCATAGAACCCAAAAGCACCATAGACATTTTAATCGCATTAACTGCCATAAAAAATGATTTAATGCTGTTACACAACGACAAAGATTTTGATGCACTTGTTGAAAAAATTGACGCACTAAGGTCTGTTGAAAATCTTTAAATGACAAGTATAAAAAAAGCGTGCAAGGATGGTATCCATCACCCACACACTTGATTATGTAAACTCAAGCCAAGCTTCCTGTGTCGCACACGCCAGATGTTTAATCCGATTTCTATATCGTAAGGCGCAGACCCACTTGAAAAAGGTACACCTCATGATGTATAATCGGTAAGCCGTGGTGGCAGGTTAACCTGTTTATGTCGGGTGATGGGCTTAGTCATCATCCTTGATATAAAGTCGATTGGCAGTTTGCAGACATACCTTTCGACCACTGCGGCGTTTTTATTACTGTATTCCCGCCGACAGCTACACTATATCATAGTTTTGTAATTATGGAAAGATTTTTTTACATATTTCTCACAGCTTCTTTATTCGTCTTAACCTATTGGATAAACCACAAGAAAAAAATAAGCCGCCCACGGGAATGGTTCGGCTTATTTTTTTAGTCTATAGTTTTTTCAAAATTAGCAAGTTTTCATTTTCCAAAAATCTACCAAGCATAAAAAACATGCAAATACTCATACTAGGTTTGTAATGGCACAACTGCCATAAACACAACCGTATAAAAGGAGAAATTCACAATGAATAACACAACTTCTAACAAAACATCTGTACCCGAAGCGCGCGCGGCACTTAACCAGTTTAAATATGAAGTAGCTAACGAAATTGGTGTGCCTTTAAAACAAGGCTACAACGGTGACTTAACCTCTGCCCAAGCTGGATATGTTGGCGGATATATGGTTAAAAAAATGATTGAAGCCCAAGAGCGTCAAATGGCTGGTCAAGGCGGCAACGGCGGGTACTAAGCTTTCGTGTATCTTAAAATAAGATAATTCGTCCTAAAAAAGGCCTGTTTTGTGACTAATTCCAAAGCGGGCTTTTTTTTGACAATATCCCTTTTATGAAATAAAATATATAAGACAAATTCGTAATACTATTGAGATTTTTAATCAGTAGGTGATGATATTGAATACGCTTGAAAATAATCTAACACATTCTTGTGAAACATGCCCATTTAGGCTTGCATATGAAAATGAAATGACACCCCAAGAAGCCACTGCCCTTATTAAAGAATCACAAAGTAACAGCGAGGCAAAAAGTAGATTTTTGGCGCGGATGAGCCATGAACTTCGCACGCCTATTACAGCGGTTTTGGGTATTTCAGAAATTCAAATGCAAAATCCAATCGCTACCGCCCAAGTCAAAGATGCCTTTAGCAAAATTCATAGTTCGTCCAAAATGCTTCTTGGGCTTGTTAACGATATCTTGGATATTACAAAAATTGAAGCAGGCAAAATGGTTTTATTGCAAGAGGAATACGAAGTTGCTGCGCTCATAAGCAATGCGTCTCTCTTGCACCTTACATACCTTGGTGACAAGGATGTGGAGTTTGTACTAGACATTGACCCAAATATCCCTGCATACATGGTAGGCGATACCATGCGTATAGAGCAGATTGCTAATAATGTACTGTCAAATGCTTTTAAATATACAGAAAGCGGTACGGTTAAATTATCATTCAATTGCACTGTCTGGATGCCTCTTGAACTTTTGGACGAGGACAATGTCAATCCTGACGTATACACCTATGCCACATTTACACTGTCTGTAAGCGATACAGGCGTTGGGATGTCTAAAGAACAATTGGAAACTATTTTTAAAGATTACACCCGCTTTTATGAAGACCAAGACCCAAGCATTAGCGGCACAGGGTTGGGCATGTCTATCGTGTATAACCTCATAGATATGATGGGCGCGTCTGTAAGTATGGACAGCGAAGTAGGAAAAGGCACAACAGTGTCCATTGACATTCCGCAAAAAGTCATTCGTCCTAGTATTCTGGGTGAGGAAACTGTGGCACAATTGCAACAGTTTAAAGCAAAGTTAAATACTGAATCAAATACTTTTCAACCAGAAAGTATGCCCTATGGCAAAGTTTTAGTGGTTGATGATGTTGATGCGAATTTATATGTAGCCCGCGGAATGCTGGAACTCTACGACCTTACTGTTGAAACTTGTAACAGTGGACGCGAAACTTTAGAAAAAATAGCCCAAGGCAATGTTTACGATTTAATTTTTATGGACCATATGATGCCAGTCATGAACGGTACAAAAACTATGCAAGCCTTGCGTGAAAAGGGATATCACCATCCTATTGTGGTGTTTACGGCAAACGCAATGGTTGGACGTGCAGAAGGGTTTATCAAAAAAGGTTTTGACGGCTACATTTCCAAGCCCATTCAGGCAAAACATTTACATGAAACGCTGTACGAGCATATCCGAAGCAAGCAAAAGCCAGAAACGATTAACGCAGCAGCAGAAGCCGCTTTGACACGCCCAAAAGAAGAAAAATCAAGAGCCAACGCCATAGACGATTATCAAAACAGTTCAGACTTATTAGATACTTTGCGTACAGATTTTGCAATGAAACAAAAAAATATAGTATCAGAAATAAAAAATGCCCTGGACGATGATGATATTGAAACTGCCCACCGCTTGGCACATACCCTAAAAGGGCTTGCAAATTTAATTCACGAGTCAGAACTTGCACAAGCCGCGTACTATGTTGAGTGTCTATTAGAGGAAGAAAAAATACCGCCAGAGGATGTTTTGCTGGCTTTGGAAGTCAAAACTGCACAAGTCATTGAGCAAATTCAAGTACATTTACCAGAAAAACCTGCTGACAATGTAAAAGAAAATGCAATAGCTTTACTTGAAAAACTATTACCCATGTTGGAACTTCGTAAATCTGAATGCAGAGATTTACTTGGGGAACTCCGTCCAATTCCTGAGGCTGCAATTTTAGTAAAGCAAGTTGAAAGGTTTAAATTTAAAGACGCGATAGCAAGCCTTATTATTTTAAAAGATATTTTAATGCAGTAAATCACCCGTTAGCGTGTCCTATCATATAATACCTGATAGATAATTATTCTGGAGGTATTTCATGGAAATTAAAGGGGTAAAGTTTACCCATGACACCAAGGTCGTTAGCCGCAAACAGTTTGACGACCACATGATACTGTACAATGGATATGTGTCAAAAACCAATGAAACCACCAAAGTACTCAAGACTAACCCTGAATATTCTAGTGCAAATGCGACAGGAGGGCATTATCGCGGCTGGAAAAAAACTGAGACATATGCAATAAACGGGGTCATATTACATGAATTATATTTCCAAAATCTAGTGTCTACAAATGTGCCAATGGGCAAAAAAACACAACATTTAATTGAAAAGTACTTTGGCAGTGTGGACAATTGGAAAAAAGATTTTATCGCCTGTGCAACTTCTGCACGGGGATGGTGTACGCTAGTGTATGAGCAACGCACCGCTACATGCCGCAATATTTTGCTAGACTCTCACGAAGACGGCAACATTGTTACAGCTTTTCCAATCATTGTTTTAGATATGTATGAACACGCATATTTCCTAGACTATGGTACAGACAAAGCAACCTACATCAATACTTTCATAAAAAACATCCCATGGGATGTTATAGAAAAACGTGCAAAGGCAGTGTAAATGTGATAAAAATAGACATAAGCAGAATCCACACAACACCACTGGGTATCCAGCGCATTAAAAAAAACCTTAACTTAGCTGTTGATGATGTTGTGGCTTGGTGTAAAGAAGAAATTGCAAAAGCTTCCAGTGAATCTATTGTGCAAAAGGGTAAAAATTATTACGTCCATGGTAGCTGGTATGTGCTAACAATCAATATGAGCAGTCATGGAATCATTACGGCGCACAAGAAAAAGTGACCTTAAAAAGATGTCTCGTTAAAAAAAAAACGAGACATCTTTTTTTGTGTAAACAAAGTCTACAGGGTCTTTTCACAGGGGATAATATCCAATAAAAGGAGTGGATTTTATGATGGCTGGATACATGAAAAAAATCATTGTGGTGATACTACTGATACTGTTGACAGTGACCGCAGTAGCTATTTTTATTTATGAACCACAGGCAGAAGAACAAGGGTTTCAAGGGATATTTATAGATAATCAAGTTGAAAATCGTTTCAGTCTTCATGAGAAAACGGCTTAAAGCCGCCGATTTTCCCCTTTGCCTTCAACTGTTTTCAACTAGGATGACTATATATAAGGAGTTCTAATGATGGATATTTACATCAAACCGAAAAAGAAGGCAACCTTAGCAGGCAGGCGTGAGATTTTAATATCTGATGTGGCAGATGTTGTTGCAACAGATAAAGTGGCAGCATCAGTGAAGAATTTAAGACTGCAAAAGATTGAAACAGATGGTGAGCAGAAGAAAACCTATGTGATAAGTATAACGGATATTATTCGCGTAGTCACCAATCACCACCCTAATTGTACTGTAGTCAATGTAGGCGAAATGGACACGTTAGTACAACATGCCGTCGGTAAAAGCCATGATAGGCGATGGTTAAAGTGGCTAAAAGTCGCATTTGTCGCATTGGTTTTAATGATTGGTTCTGCCACAGCCATTATGAGCTTTCACACGGATGGTCAAATTCCTAAAATTTTTGAGCGATACTATCAAATGTTCTATGGGCATGAAATGAGCAATCCACGTATCATCAATATTCCATATTCTATTGGGCTGGCTGTGGGTATTTTAGTTTTTTATAACCATTTCCTTGGTAGAAAATTAACCGATGACCCAACACCCATTGATGTAGAAGTTGAGCTGTACGACAACGACATTACAGAAGCTTTGGTAGATATGATTAGCCGAAAAAATGAGGCAAACCATGACAATGATTAAAAATGCAGCGGCAATTATTATTGGGTTTTCATCAGGCGTTATTGTAGCGGGGGCTGTTTTTGCATTTATTACTGCGGTTGGCGTTGTGTCAAGGTTGGCACAAAAAACCAAAACACAAAAATATGCAAGAATTTATGAAATGGCCATTGGCGCAGGAGGGTTATTCAGCGCAATTGCCATGACAACACAAGTATATTTGCCAATAGGGACACCCATGGTCATTATGCTTAGTTTGTTTGTGGGCGTTTTCATGGGCTGTTTAGCCATGTCTTTAGCAGAAGTGTTAAATGTAATTCCTATTTTTACCCGTCGTGTACGCCTTCAAAAAGGATTGTTCTTTCTAGTATTAGCTATTGCCATAGGCAAGCTGGCGGGTGCTTTAATGTACTTTTTAATACCTGGATTTTTTGATACAGGGTCTTCGTGAAATTAAAATTCAACCCATCGCGCAACGCGGGATACCGCGGGAGTGTAGCAGGATTCATTCCTGCAAAGCGAGGGGGCTTGGGCGTGTAACCCCCATTGGAATGGAGTGATACTATGAATCAAACAGAATCAAATAAACAGGTTTATGATGCAATGGTGAAAGAGGCTTCGCCTAGCAGTGCAATTTTTATGAACAGTTTACGGGCATTTTTTGTAGGAGGAACTATTTGCGCCATTGGTGAGATTATTCACAGCATTTTAACGAATGTTGGACTTTCTCGGGATGACGCAGGGCTTGTGACAGGTGCAGTGCTTATTGTGACGGCGATTTTGCTTACGGCACTAGGGCTTTATGGAAAACTTGGACGTTTTGCTGGTGCAGGCTCTATTGTGCCTATCACAGGTTTTGCAAACGCCATTGCCGCCCCTGCAATTGAGCATAAAAAAGAAGGCCTAGTGATTGGGCTTAGTGCAAAGATGTTTGTCATTGCAGGCCCAGTGATTGTATATGGCACACTCGCCTCTGTTATTGTTGGATTGATATATTATTTTGTGAGGTCATGATGATGTTAAAACGTAAAGGTGTTTCAAGTGTAAAATTGTCTAACCCGCCATCCATTATAAGTGCGGCAACTATTGTTGGAGAAAAGGAAGGGGAAGGGCCCTTATCATCATACTTTGATGAAATTTCCCAAGACTCATTGTTTGGAAAAGAAACTTGGGAACAGGCAGAAAGTGAACTCATGCGCCGTACTGTAGAACTTGCTGTACAAAAATCTGGTTTAAAAATGGAAGATATCCATTACATTTTTGCAGGAGATTTGCTGAACCAAACCAGTGGTTCAGTGTATGGTGCGCGTTCTCTTGGCCGTCCTTTTTTTGGACTGTTTGGGGCTTGCTCGTCTATGGGAAGCGGCATGGGGCTTGGGGCTATGATGATTGACGGAGGCTTTGCCGAATATACCATTGCCAGTGCGTCCAGCCATTATTGCGGGGCAGAAAAAACTTTTCGTTTTCCCCTCGAACTTGGCACACAGCGCACCCCCACAGCTTCATGGACAGTGACAGGTGATGGGGCGGTTTTACTTGCCGCCAATGGAGATGGGCCCTATGTCACTGCCGTCACCACAGGCACGATAGTGGATATGGGTCAGAAGGATGTGAACAATATGGGTGCGGCAATGGCACCTGCCGCGGCAGATGTGATAGCAAAACATTTTCGTGATTTAGCACTCACCCCTGACTATTATGATGTTATTGCAACAGGAGACCTTGGCACGATTGGTTCGGATTTACTTGTACAGCTTTTACAGCAAGAGGGGTTTGACATAAAAGACCGTCATCAGGATTGTGGTGTCATGATTTACGACATTGAAAAACAAGGGGTACACGCAGGGGGAAGCGGCTGTGGATGTTGCGCATCAGTTTTTGCAGGGTATTTTTACAATAAGCTAAAAAGCGGAGTCATTGAAAAAATGCTCTTTGTGCCAACAGGGGCATTGCACAGTGTCGTAACCATCCAACAAGGTGAAACTATACCTGGAATAGCCCATGCGGTGGCTATAGAAAGAACACTTTAAAAAGAGGAGTATTTTAAAATGAACTTATTTTGGGCATTTGTCATTGGCGGACTCATTTGTGTTGTTGGGCAGTTGCTTATTGACCTGACAAAACTTACCCCTGCACGTATTCTTGTATCCTTTGTAGTTATCGGATGTATTTTAGGCGGGCTGGGTTGGTATGACAGACTGGTAGAGTTTGCAGGGGCAGGCGCAACGGTTCCCTTGCCTGGCTTCGGAAATGTTTTAGCACGGGGCGTTAGAAGAGCCGTAGATGAGCGGGGGCTAATTGGCGTAGTGACTGGGGGTTTTACCGCAATGGCTGGGGGTGTAACTGTAGCCATTGTTTTCGGTTATCTGTCGGCATTGGTCAGTTCGCCTAAGGCTAAAGAATAAAAAAAATTTACCCCCTGATATCAGGGGGTAAATTTTTTGTCTCACATTATCTTGAAGCATAAAAGACTTGTAACTGCCTATTGAGTTCAGCAAGTACTTCATCTACACCATTGGCTCTTAGTGCCGCCAAGTATTCTGGTACAGTGGTGGCAGGGTCAACTGCACCTACGGTTAATGTGCCGTGGAACTGGTCACGCACACCAGCCAACGCACCCATTTGTACTGAAACAGGTTCGGTGTCAAATACAAACCCTAGAAGGGCAGTACCAATACCTGCCGCGTTGTAAGCTTGGAATCTTTCAAAATAACCAGGGCCGTCTACATCGGTGGGAGGCAAGATAAAAATATTCCCCATGCCAAAACGCCAAGGATTGTATATAGCAGAAGCATCTTCTGCACGGGTAATTGTGCCGTCTGCATTGGTGGTAAAATGAGTACCTTCAACGCCATAAGCAAGGATTGTAGCCAGTTCACTATCCGTATACCACGCGTTCATCAATTGCATAGCGGCAGCTTGGTTTTGTGAATACACAGAAATAGCAAATCCAGAACCTGCCGCAGAGCCTGTTGAAACAATCGGATGACTTATGCGTGGGAAGCGGGCATCAATACCACGGTCATTAGCGGCTTGAGAACCATGTCCATAAGCATACACAATGGCAGAGAATAAATAATTTCCAGTATTGCGGGACTCTACTACAACAGAGCTGGATTCACCTGATATGGCAACACGAGGGTCAATAAAGCCCATATTCCAGAAGTGGTGCATTCTGTCCAGTACACGCAAATACAAGTCATTTTCTAAGTTCAGCCCAATGTCTGGGTTCACAGGCAGTGCTGGATTGGCTGGGTCAAATCCAAGATGAAAAACATGGATTTCAGTCATATCACGGTCAGCATTGGCTAATGCACGCACAAACAATTCAGGTTCAGGCACAAGAGGGAAAAATGTTGGGCCCCACATTGCCTGTGCCGCAACCATGGCCGCTTCAAATTGAGGGTCAAAGAAAACATTGTAATTGAATCCGTCTGGGTCAAACATTTCATCAAAATCAAAGCCTAGTTCTGCAAGGCGGGTGTTGTTTACATCCCATGTATACATTTGCGCATAATCCTTGTACCCTGGAATCCCATAAATACCTGTGCCAGAAGGCCCTGCGGTCGTAAACGCATTCCAAAGGGTATCAGGTACAGCATTGCGCATATCCTGCCCGTACTGTGCCAGCAGATTGTTGTCTGGGTTGTCTAAACGCACAAAATTACCTACAGCAGCATTGGTGTAAAAGTTAAGCCCCCAAGAGCCTGCCCAAAAAACATCAACACTGGTGTCACCTGTATCCAGCGCAACTTGTGCCGCGTCGCCCATACTCCAGCCACCAGTCCACACAGGGTTAATGGCAATGTTTAAGTCTAATGCTTGCAACCGTGCATTGGCCGCCGCAATCACATCTGAATCATCGGCAACTGTGCCGCCCATAAACCAAACCGTTACTGTAGTGGTGTCGTTACTGCCGCCAACAAGTCCACAACCGATAAACAATACAAGTGCCATGCTAGCGCACAGCACTAAACCTAAAATTCTTTTCATAAAATTTCCTCCCTTTATTTTTACTTTACAAATCCTTATTCTTTAATTGCACCAACAGTTAACCCAGAAATGATATACCGTTGAAAGAAAGGATATGCAAAAGCAATAGGTAAAACAATAATGACCGCCAATGCCATACGCAAGCCTTCACCAGGAAGGTCTGCTAAACTAACGCCCCCTGCCACACCAATCATGGTCAGGTTTCTCCGCAAAAACTCAATATTTTGCTGCATTTCCATCAGCAAAAATTGCAATGGAAATAAGTTGCGGTCACGGACAAATAAAAGTGCAAGATACCAGTCATTCCAATAATTGATGGCGGTTAAAAGACCTACGGTAGCAATGCCTGGCTTTGCAAGGGGAATCACAATGGTAAACAAGGTACGAAACTCTCCACTGCCATCTAAACTCGCAGATTCAATGAGAGAATCAGGAATAGAGGTTTTAAAAAACGTGCGCATAATAATAACGTGAAAAGGAATCATCAGCGCAGGAACAATCAACGCGCCTAAAGTATCACCCAAACCAAGTAAATTACGAATCACCACAACCGTAGGCACAAGCCCCCCGCCAAACACCATGGTGAAGAAAACAAAGAATGCAAAAAAATGTCGTAAAGGATAATCTTTTCTAAACAACCCATAAGCATATAAGATGGTCATAAGCAGTGAGAAAAACGTACCCACCACCGTGACAACCATACTATTAAAGAAACTACGCCACAAAGTATCCCCTAAATCAAATGCCGCCCTAAAGGATGTCAATGTCCATTCTGTAGGAAGAAATGAATACCCCACAGTGCGTAAGCTTTCCGCGCTGGAGAAAGAAATAATCACAATAAACAAAAACGGAACGATACAAGCAATGGCAAACCCGCCAACAATAAGATGAATAAGCACTTCAGAAAAAGGGCTTACCCGATTGATACGCAGTTTTTTATTCCTCTTCATCACACTAATTCACGCCCCTTAGAACATCGCGTTGTCGCGGTCAAACTTGCGCACAAGTGTATTCGCGCTCATGATACAAATAAAACCAATAACATTTTGAAACAATCCTGCCGCCGTGGCCATGCCCATAGAGCCAGCAATGGGCGACTGCATGACCCTAAATACATAAGTATCAAAAACTTCTGTTACCCCTTGCAAAGGCCCCATGTTCATGGGAATATTCCAGAAAAGCCCGAAGTCTGCATTAAAAATACGCCCAACTGCCATGATAAACAACATGATAATCATAGGCTTAATACTGGGGATGGTAATAGACCACACTTGCCGCCACTTAGAAGCCCCATCAATGGCGGCGGCTTCATACATGCCTTGGTCAATGCCTGTAATTGCGGCAAAGTAAATAATACAATTGAAACCAAGAGTCTTCCACAAGTGGGCAATGGTTAAAATAATGGGCCACCCTGTAGGGTCTAAGTACCAGTTTCTAACACCTGAAAGCACACCAAACGTCGGGTCAAGAAAGGCAAAAACAAAATAACTAGCCACCACCCAGCTAATAAAAAAGGGAAAGAACATTAAGGTTTGATAAAACTTCGCAAAAAATTTCTTGCCAATTTCATTTAAACCAATAGCCAGTGCAATAGAAAGCACTGTGGTTAATACAATAAACACCCCATTATACGCCAAAGTGTTACGAATCATATTCCACGCACGGTCTGTGGCGAATATAAAGCGGAAGTTTTCAAGCCCTACAAACTGACTGTTGAGAATATTGTTAATGAGTGTAGGATTGGGCGGATGGGGGCGGTAATCTTGAAAAGCAATGACAATACCTGCCATAGGGATATACCTAAGCACAAGCAGCCACAATGCGCCAGGTAACATCATGAGTGTAATCGCTAATGTTTTCTTATATTTGGGTGAAATCATAAGTCACCTACTTTATATAAAATATACGTGCTATGTCATAGCACTGTAACTTTTTACTAAGAATTTGTCAAGGAATTTTCAACATAAAAAAATAGCTTCCCAAAGTTGAGAAACTATGATATAGTGTAACAGACGGCGAATACACGGTAACAAAAACGCCGCAGTGGTCGAAAGGCATGTCTCCCAACTGCCAATCGACTTTATATCAAGGATGATGATACCACCCATCACCCGACATAAACAGGTTAACCTGCCACCACGGCTTACCGATTATACATCATGAGGCGTACCCTTTTCAAGTGGGTCTGTGCCTTACGATATAGAAATCGGATTAAACATCTGGCGTGTGCGGCACAGGAAGCTTGGCTTGAGTTTACATAATCAAGTGTGTGGGTGATGGATACCATCCTTGCACGCTTTTTTTTATAGCGTAAAACAAAGGGGTTTAAAAGATATGGAATTATGGTTTTTATACGCTGTAGGCGCAGCTGTATTTGCGGCACTCACCACGATTTTAGCAAAAATCGGCATAAAAAATGTAGACTCTCACTTGGCTACAGCCATACGCACAGTGGTTGTGGTGGTTTTTGCTTGGCTCATGGTATTTATAGCCGATGCACAAAACAGTATTGGCGATATACAAGGGCGAACATGGATATTTCTTGTGTTGTCGGGGCTTGCAACAGGCGGCTCATGGTTATTCTTTTTCCACGCCCTCAAACTTGGCAATGTGAATAAAGTGTCCCCATTAAAAAAGAGCAGTACCATTCTTACCATGGTTTTAGCTTTTATTTTTTTAAGAGAAGCCATGCATTGGGTGACAGTGGTGGGCATGGTACTTATCGGCATAGGCACATGGCTCATGCTGGAACTCAAGAAAAAAAGTGTAGACGATAAAGAAAAAACCAACAACACTTGGTTAATCTTTGCCCTATTGGCGGCAGTTTTTGCAAGCCTTGTGGCTATTTTCGGCAGAATTGGCGTTGCAGACATGGACGCAAACCTTTGGACAGCCATAAGAACTATGGTGGTTGTGCCTTTAAGTTTGGTTATGGTTTTTATGGTAGGCAGTCAAAAAACAATAAAAAATATTGACCTTAAAAGTTGGGTATTCCTCATATTATCAGGCATAGCCACTGGTGCAAGCTGGCTATTTTTCTACCATGCCTTACAACTTGGAAACGCTATCCATGTTGTACCCATTGATAAGTTAAGCATTGTATTTACAATGGGCTTTGCCCGCTTATTCTTAGGCGAAAGATTTTCAAAGCAAAGCCTTATTGGGCTTGGACTGTTGGTATTGGGTACATTGTTGCCTGTTTTGCTTACCTTTTAAAAAGCGCATGAACCCGTGTCCACGCTAGATTAACCACAAACTGGGCTTCATGTACCTGCAAAATCAATGTCCCCACCATGTATACCACTGCCCCTACTGCCGCGGGTACAGCAACCATGATAACCCGTGTCAAGAAATTTACGTCTGCAAAGAAAGTTTCAACCACACCCAAAACATATCTCGCAACAAAGAAAATAATCACTGCCATCACGCCCATTTTAATAAAATCCATTATCATTGCCCATGTTAAAATGCTGTATCCTTTCAATTTGCGTCTCAGCATAATCAAAAGCCCTACTGCCGCTGTGCTGATAGAAATGGCAGAAGCCAATGCAACCCCGCCAATGTCCCACATGGGTGCAAGGGTAAATGACAATATAAAATTTAAAACCATTGCAACAATAGCCGTCACAAGAGGGGCGCGTCCATCCTGCAAAGCATAACACGCACGGCTTAAAATAATTTGCAGTCCAAAGCCTAAAATCCCCGTAGATAAAAAGAACAGAGCCTGTGATGTAATAAAAACAGAGGTTTCATCAAACTGCCCCCGCTCAAAAACTAAACTCACCAATGGGCGGGCAATGGCCATCATACCCAAAGCCATGGGCAAAAGCATAAACATTAAACTGCGTAAACTTGCCTGTAAAAACCCTACATATGCACTTAAATCACCCTTTGCCGCCAAAGTAGACAACTTTGGTAAAAGCACATTGGCCAAGGACAGCACAAATAATCCTGTAATAATGGTATAAAGGGTATTGGCAAACCGAATGGCCATAAACCCATGTTCCCCACCATATAAGTCTAACGCGGCACGGCTATTCACTAATAAATTTACAGGCGCAAGCCAGGTTGCTACCATGACAGGCAAAGTTAACCGCCCAATCTTACCCATTTCTTCATAACGAAAAGACCGCCAAAATGCTAAGGCGTTTAAGTTTAATCTAAAACCCTGCTTTATCAAAAACGGCACTTGAATTAAAATTTGCACAAGCCAGCCAATTAAAAAGGCGACTGCCAACCCATAAACACCAAAATACTCAATAAAAAAGAAAAAGTACAATAAAATAACCCCATTGGATGCCACACTCATAAACGCAGGAATATTAAACTCCCCTAAAGATTGTAATACGCTGGCAAGGGAAAAGGCTAATCCACTAAGCACCATAAGGGGAAACATCAATTGCAAAAGTTGAATCCCCAGTGTGCGAATTTCTGATGACGCATAATTTCCTTCAAAAAATATAGCATAAAGGGGTACGGCAAATAGAATCCCCAGCACTGTAATCACCAAAGTTAAAAAACCAATGACGGCAATAAATCGGGCGGCTAAATCAAAAGCCGCTTTTTTGCCCTTTTTCGTCAAAAGTTCACTAAACACAGGGATAAAACTTGCAGAAAACACCGCCGCAAACACAATATCCAAAAACAACAAGGGCAGCATCCCTGCTTGGGTAAATGCAATGCCCTCAATACTGTCCGTACCATAGTGGGCGGCTATCATGCTGTCACGTACAAGCCCCATCACCTTACCTGCAAGGGCAATTATCATCATCATGCCCACTGTTGCAAAGGTTGATTTTTTTGTGGTCATGATAGAATACTCCGATACAAGCTTTCTATATCCCGTGTCATTTTGCTTGCATGGTAGTTTGCATGATAGTCTGCCACCGCCTCAGCCGATAACTTTTGATAAAGTGCCGTATCCTTTTTTAATGAAAGCACTGCGTCAGCCATGGCTTGAGCGTCGCGTACAGGCACAAGCAACCCATTTTTACCATGGGAGATGATTTGCGGATTTCCGCCAACATGGGTTGCTACAGAGGGTACACCTGCACTAAGCCCTTCCAAAAGGGACAAACATGCCGCTTCTGTAAAAGACGCGTTTATTTGTACATCAGTGATTCCAAAAATCTCATCAACATCTGAAACAAAACCTGCCATGCGCACATTTTTAATCTTTTCATCGGCTATCCGCTGGTTAATATGGGCTTCCATTGGGCCGTCACCTGCCAAAAGTACAACAATGCTGGAATCTTTGGCTAAAATTTTCGCCGTATCAAGGGTATAATCATGCCCTTTCACTTCAGAAAGCCGTGCAATTTGCGTCACCACAAAATCATCAGGCTTTATACCAAATCTTCCGCGTACCGTTGCTTTTTCATCGGCTGAAAGCTTCCGTACAGGGGTCACGCCATTGGGAATAAGGGCAATATGCTCTGCCCGTGTGCCTGTTTCTATCAGCCCTTTTTTAACCTCTGACGCAACAGCCACAATAGCATGACTAAAAAAGTGATTAACAAACCCTGCCGCCTGTTTAAAAGGGAAACGGGTAGACCTTCGGGACGGAGGATACACACAATAATGCCGCGAATGTACAATTTTGCACCTGCAAAGCTTCGCCCCAATACGCCCAGCCAAAGACGCGTGGGTATGCACCAAATCAGGCTGGCGCATTTTAATAAAATGATAGAGAACACTCATTCCGTTCCATGAAAATGAGGATTCTGCCATATTGGGCAACTCCGTATATTCCACACCCAATGCGCCAATATAAGCACTTAAAGCCGAACCTTGGGGTAAAACCACTTCTACATCAAAAGCACTGCGGTCGTATTCCTTTAAAAAAGCCAGCAACAACCGCCCTGCCCCACCGATATTTGAATCGGTTATCACGTGCATTATTCTTTTACCCATGTTACCGCACTCCCTAATCCAAGCACCAAAAAGAATGCCAGCATAATACTATAATTGTGAAAAGGAAAATCAAACAATCCCATCACCAAAAAACCAACCACGGCAGAAACAAAAGCCCCCGAAAGTATCCTGCGCCGTGAATCTGCAACCCGACCCATAAAAGAAAATTGCCTATGAAAAAACAGTATCAACACCGACATAAATGTAATAAATCCAACAATACCTGTTTCTAAAAACACCTGCAAAAATAAATTATGGGAATGGGCAGCGTAAACCCCTGCCAAGGAATGTAGCGGCGCGGCGCGGTTATAAGCATCCATCCCCTGGCCTATGCCAAACATCCAAAAGTCACCAATCAACCGTAATGTGCCTCTATATATTGCAAACCGATACATCGTAGACGTATCTGAAAAATCTAATATGCTTAAAAATCGGCTTAAAATCGCTGGGGGCAAAATAAATGGTGAAACAAAAACCCCGCCTACATAAGCAATAATCAACCTTTTTTCCAAAATCAACAGAAAAAGTGCAATCCCAACTGCCACAGCAAGATAACTCCCCCGTGAAAATGTCAGCCCCAATGCAATCATCAACAACCCTACAATGCCAATAGCGCAAAGTTTTAACATGAGATGTTTGGCATAAAAAATAAGCGCGACCCCAATGGGAATCACCAACACTAGAAAAGTACCATACACATTTGGATTACCAAAAGTACTTGTTGCACGAAAAGGAACGTCTGCACGCTGGGCTATATCCACCCATGCGTCATCGGCAGTATATCCTACCAACCACTGATACAATGCTACAAGCCCAGTTAGCCCCCCAGAAACAACAAACCCCCAAAGGGCAACATCCAAAGCCTTTACCGACTGAAAACAAGCCCGAATCAACAGATAAGAAAATGCCAAGATAATCATCAGTAAGGCAATAAAAAGACTGGTTTCACGAGAAAGAGACACAAAACCAGCCACAAGGGAAATAAGCATAAAAAAAACCAACGCCGCCCCTGCCAAGTCCAGCTCAAATCTAAACCGAAAAATAGCAAGAAGCAAAATACCCGCTAACAATCCTCCAAAAATCATTGTAGGCATAAAAGCCGCACCTACAATAATAAAAACCATTCCCCACACAGGAAGCCCAGCAAAAAACCACTTTGCCCAATTTTTAAAAGTGTTTGTTTGCGGTAGGGGATTATCTAAATCGGCTGTTAGCAGACGGACAATCACACTATGGCTTACCCGCCCTTCTGCTTGTCCGTCTATTTTAGGTACAAAATTAAGCCCGCCTTCAACCAGTCTAATAAATAAACTGCGTTTAAGCCGAGCATTATCATAATCAATAGAAAAAAGTCCAATAATAAAACTTCCCCTGCACACAGCAAGAAAAGCATTAAACAGCCAAATCACCGCGCGAAGTATGACACTGCCACTTATCCAGCCAGAAATTTTGTCCTTCATTCATTCGCTCCATTCATCAGGAGGGGCTTCTGTTAAGGCGGCAAAAACACGCTGATAGATACTGCTGTAGTTTGCATTCCAGTTGGCTTGTATTTGCTTTGCTTGCTCGCGAGTGACGACAGGCACAGTAATTTCCATCAGCATTGAACCGCGCTTGTCATCATACGCACCGCATTTTACGATAAACTCATCATTTTCTATGTTAGGGAAATAATGGGCTGTTTTTTCAAAGCCCTTGCGGATTTTCCCTCGATTGTCCTCTACATATCGGTCTATCACCTGTTTGACAGGACGGGAAAGATGGTCGCCGAGTATTTCTAGTTGCATACTGCCATCCTCTGTCAAGGTATAGCGTGTTGTACTTACATCTTGTGCGTTTTCGTTGGTTGCTTCTAAAAATCCACCCTCTACCATGTCAGCAAGGGTTTTCTCCAAGACAAAGTTATTCATCCAGTCTTTAGACAACACAAAATCATGAATCTGTGAACGAGACATCGGCAAGTCCATCAAATTGACAAGGTACAAAAGCAGAAGTTTATTTTCAATATCTTTATATTCTATGACAATTCCCATGATAATTAAGGCCTTTCCCGTCCCACATAATAGGCTGTGACAGTGGGCAGATACATCATATTAGTGACTGCAACCACTTCCATGCCTGAGGCAATGTGGTCTATTCCATTGACAAAATATCCTGTGTTTGTGATACTTCCGCGGGATTCAAGGGTTATCACAACACGGTATCTGTCTTCCATTTCTGCAACAATGGCTGTGCCGTCAGTCAGGCGCATGATTTGTGTGGCAGGATGTACTTCAATGTCTACCACTGTGCCCATAGGGTCGCGTCCATGTAAGCGAAATACCATGTCGCCAATCTCTAGGGATTCAAAAGCCACACCCCGTACTCTATTGGTTTCAAGGACAATATAAAAAGGCTCATTGGCATTAAGCACCGTCCCCAGTTGTTCAGATGTTTGACGAAAGGCAAAGCCGATACCCAATGCCAAAACCGCGACTAGGATTAAAATATCTATTATGCTAATGCGTCCAAATAATTTTCCGTTTTTATCAATCATTTTGTAATGTGCCTCCTATTGAATTTCTATACGTGCAACAATACCCTGCCCGCCAAAATCACGGCTGCGCGGGAAAATTTGCTGGTTGGTACGCAATTGAAACTGTCCAATTTGTATTGCATAATCGGTAATATTTGCATTGGCTTCAATCACCACATGGGTGGCTTCCCGCCCTTCCAAAGGTACACGGCGAAAAATACCATTGGCTTCATCAGGTGCATCTTCCAAAGCCTGTGTGGCAAATACATCCACCACATAACCAATGTGAAGCCCGCGCACACTATCCAGCACTGCCGCACCAGGTTCTATGCCCAAATGGAAACCTTCTGGGCGATTGGTAAATTCAATGGTGTAGTGTATCACCTGCCCACCAGCGGCGGCAGTTTGCTGTGGCATAGAGAAAACATACAGCCCCCACACAATGGCAATAATGGCGGCAACAATCAACACATCAATGGGATTGATAAAACCAAAAAGACGATACTTACGCATTTTCTTGCACTCCTTTTTTATCATAAATTTTTGCAAATGCAATGCCTAGCCCTAGGAAAATATAAAAAACCAGCAATAATCTAAAGTTATAAAATACATAATCCATCATCCCTTGGGACAGAAATCCAATGACGGCAGATATCATGGCAGCTGCCATCATACGCAGACGAAGTTCTGTCTGACGGCGCATAAAGTTCACCATTATTTTAAAATAACAAGCCAGCACTCCAATAAATACAATCAGTCCTACTATCCCAAGTTCTAACATTATCTGCAAGATTAAATTATGAGAATGTTCTGCAAAAGTAGCGGCAGGGGCATAGTATGGAAAAATCCGATTAAATGCTTCTGCACCTTGCCCAATGCCGCTCATCCAAAAATCTTGAATAATGCGAACAGACCCACGCCAGATACTGACCCTAAACGCCGCAGAAGTATCCGTCATGTCAAAAATAGAAAGCAGACGATTCAGCATTGCAGGGGGTAATAGAAACGGCACGGCAAGTAAAGCAGGGATGAATAACACAACAAAACGCTTTTCCATCATCAGCACAAAAACACCAATGACCAGTGCCAATGCAAGATATGACCCGCGAGAATAAGTGAGCAATACATTAGCCACAAGCAACACGGTCAGTCCCCCGCTGCAAAGCTTCAAAAACGGGTGCTTTAGAAAAAACACACATGCGGCGGCAATAGGGGTTGTAAGCACCAGAAACATACCATAAACATTAGGGTTGCCAAGTGTGGACACAATACGAAAGCGAATATCACCAAAAGTCTGCACATCTACATACACTTGCCCTGCGTACCCTGCCACAAATTGATAAAACCCAACAATACCAGCAAAGCCCGCCCCTGCCAAAAACACTAGGAAAAAGAAATCCACAGTTTCTCTAGTGGAAATCAGTGCGGGAAGTATCACAGCCGTCAGCATAAACAATGATACAAGCATTGCAATTTGAATACTGGATGAAGGGGTAGCCGACAAAAAGCCTGCAACAAAATTGATACCAATAAACAATAGTAATGTGATGACAAGGGGATTGATGTCAACCTTGCGGCTTAATATTGTAAAAATAAGCACAGGCACAAGTAAGCCAGCCACAATCATTGTGGGTAAAGCAGGGGCAGTCAATATCACCACAGCCATCAACCACACAGGCAGTGCATAAAACGCCCAAACCAGTGCAGATTTTATCCCGCCTTTTCCACGATGAACCCCTAAAGGAATAGGTGTACCTAAACCATTGGCCACGGTACTTAAAAGCCAGCTACCCTTCACCAGATTAGACAAACCACTAAACCAATCATTCGGCGGTTTAAATGGTTTGGGAAGCCCATTAAAAATTTTGTCTGCAAGCCATGGGAAAAACCCTATCCTTGCCCCATTGGCTGTATCTTCCCCTGTAAAAAAGCCAACGATAAAACTACCCATGGCAACCTGTTTAAAGAAATTCAAAAAAGCCGTTAGTCCACGAAAAAATAAACTTCCGTCCATCCAGTTAAATATCACATTAGACAGTTTAGACAATTTGATACCCGCCTCTAACCATAATCCATGCAGCGGTAGTAAATGTCACACCCCGTCCGTCTGTTGCAGGTACCATCATCAGATGATTGGTGCTTACCTCTTGATTATTACCCACATCACGCCCTGCGGTTACGTCTACAATGCCATTTTCTCCTGCAACCACACGCCCTTGCCCTGTACGCATAATAAATTCCGCACCGCCTTCAAAAACGACTGTTCTGCCTGCGGGGATAAGGTGTACGGTAAACGGCACAACATCCCCAGTATTTGCGGCGGCATCACGCAACAAGTCGCCATACATCAGCTCAAAATACAACATGACTTCTGCAAACAGTGCGTCTGCTTCTGCCGACCCTATCCCACCAGGGATATTTGATGTACCGCTGGGCAATGTGCCACCTGGGGGCATTCCTGTAATAAGGTGCTGTAAAACCGCAATTTGCTCTTCAAGTTGGCTGATTCTGTCATCTACATAACGGCGCGTAACCAACGGGTCATTATGATCACCCGGTTGCGCAATAATTGGCATATACAAATATGCCATTGCAGAAACTGCCAACACTGTCACCACTGCAATAATCCCTAAAGTTTTCTTTTTCATGCCTCAATCCTCCTTAATATTGCTTCCATCTCATCTGCTGAGTTCGCATTATTTATTTTTTTGCGGGCATCGGCTGAACCATGCATTCCTTTTGTGTACCAGCTTAGATGTTTCCGCATTTCTTGAATCCGCATAAATTCGTGGGTTTCCACAGCACGTAAGTGCTTTATTGCTGTTTCTATGATTTCTGTATGGGTTGGCGGAGGAGGAAGTTTGCCTGTTTCCATCAAAGCGACTGTTCGTGAAAACAACCAGGGATTACCCATCGCACCACGGGCAATCAGCAAACCATCACAAACTTTTAACCGCTCGGCGGCAATTTCAGGTGTAAAAACATCACCGTTTCCGAATACAGGAATAGATACAGCATCCTTCACAGCGGCAATAGCATCCCAATCTGCAACCCCTGTGTAAAACTGGTCACGGGTACGCCCATGCACTGCCACCAGCACCGCACCTGATTCTTGCGCAATTTTTGCCACTTCTACTGCGTTTTGTGTGGCAGGGGTAAAACCCTTGCGAATTTTCACTGTTACAGGACGATGGGAAGCTTTCACTGCCGCTTCAATCATTTGCCCTGCCAGTTTTGGATTTTGCATGAGTGCCGCACCTTCACCGTTTTTTGTGATTTTTGGCATAGGACAACCCATGTTAATATCCACAATATCAAAAGGATAGTCTTCCAGCTTTTTGATGGCTTCCGACAACACCTCTGGTTCATGCCCAAAAAACTGTATTGACCAAGGACGTATATGGTTAGCATTTTCCATAAGACGGAGGGTGTTTTTATTATTGTACACAAGGCTTTTTGCACTAACCATTTCGCTCACAGTAAGCCCTGCACCATGTTCCCACACAAGCTCCCGAAAAAATACATCCGTTACACCTGCCATAGGGGCCATGACTAAATTATTTCTCATTTCAATATTGCCAAGTTTCAATGAAACACCACCAAATCACTTTGCCAACCGCCTATATGGACGAAGTGCAAATAATAAATATCCATTCTGTTGTGGGATATCTCAATGCGGGGTTGTCCACCACCCGTATGAGATACACCAAGGGTACGCAGGGCTGTTGTAACATCCCGTACATTTGCATCTTCAAAGAATTGCAAAGTCATAGCCGCCACTGGGATAGATAGTTGAAGGACATGCCCAGGTTCACCATACCCACGGGCTGAATTTACAATGATACCTTGGGGATGGATAATATCTGCCATAACCAAGATACTACTTTCACCTACAGGAAATTCCAAAAACACGGGGGACATGCCTGTTCCGGGTGGAAGTGCAAGGGTTACATATTCACTTATAGAATCATTCAGCTTGATAAATAACTCATTGGTTGCACCACTTGCATCAATTGTGACGCTTCCGCCAACGGAAATTCTCACAGCCGATGGAAAATTGCTGACATTAAATACGCTGCCCCTTTCCCCTGTGATGGTTATTCCCCCAAGGTCTACATATGGGCTGACTATCGGCAAGGGGGGTGTTACATTAGACATATCCAAACTCATATTTGCACTGCTTCCAAGCCGAATATCCAGTGGTGTACCAGAATCAATAAAGTCATCATCTATATTTATGCTAATCGGGTTTCCGTTTTCAATAATGATTGCAGCGATATTACCGTCCGCGTCCGTTTCTACATAAACACCTTCGATAAGTTCTCCATTATTCATTAAATTAGAAAATACATTATCTAACTGGGGTGGAATAATGATTGGCGGAGGTGTTGGAATTGGCGTTGGGGTAGGTTCTGGTGCTGGAGTGGGTTCTGGCGTTGATGAAGGGGTTGGCGGAGGTGTTGGTATCGGAGATGGTGTAGGGGTCGGGGATGGTACAGGGGTTGGCGTGGGTGTAGGGTCTGGCGTTGGCAGTGGGGTGGATTGCGGCGTTGGCGTAGGGGTTAAAAATGCACTGGATTCATCTTCTAAGGAATCCGCTTCCAAAGCTAATTGGATGGGGCGTGGTGTAGGGCTTGGCAAAGGAATGTCTACAGCTGGGGTGGTCAGCTCAACCATATGCCCTTTTCCAATAATTTTGGAGTAAATTTGCCCAATTCCGAAAACATGTCCGTACTCACTTTCGGCAATAAGCGAATCAACCACACCATCTACTTGCAAAACAAATCCATTCGCTGTTTCTGCAATTTCAAATAATTGTACAGCCACATCCATTCCTATTGTAACATTGGCATTTTCTGCAATGATAGTCACGCGGTCAACCGTTCCGCCTATAATAGTCACAGGAACAGACGTGTTGATGACTATATTGGCATAGTATCCCCACAATTGGACTTCACCCATTCCATCGGTTATGTAAACCGTGTTGGGCGCATTATTTTGTGCAGTCATATTCAGCGCACCTGTTGGGTGAATTTCAACATGGGGTATATCACTATCTAAAATAATCAAGTCACCATGGACATGGGTTATTAAACGCTTTGCACTGGTGTGTTCAAAGAAAATAAAACGACCACTTGGATTTTCAGGAATTAAAACTTGCCCGCTTATATTGGCATTTTCAAAAAGCACTGTGTCTGAAGTGACCAGTACATTTGACTGTATCTCACCAGTCATTACACTTTCTGATTCAGAAACAATCGTCCCTGCCCCATTCATTAGAAAAGATGCCGCTTGTCCATAGGTCATCGTTGCAAATGGAGAAAGGGTTAAAACATCATATGTTTCATAATGTCCGCGGACTATACCTGCGGCAACTGCCGCCGCCACAGCTTCACGATGTTCAGTAGGAATCAAATAATAATCAGGGAAAATCTCTAAAATTTTTGGATTTCCATTGGGCAAATGAAAAACATTCACCATCCAAAGTATTCCATCCAAACGTGTCAGTGGCGCGTCATGTACATCTTGTGCTTCCCGCGCAAACATGCGTGCAAGTAAATACTCCACATTAGCAAATGTGACCGAATCATCCAGTAATGGATGTTCTGCTGGAAGCACATCATAAGTATCTAATGCTTCAATAAAAGCATCTGCCCAATGAGGTGTAGCCGCTACAAAAGAAACCACCAGTGCAACCGCAATTGTTTTCAAAATGTTCATATAGCCCCCCATAATCATACCATTTGTAGGATTTTTGTCAAAACCTTAGTAAAAGTCATGCCTTGCCCTCCTTTTTATCATTTTCCGCGCAAAATTGCAAGTTGCAGTTTGAATGCATCTGTCATAAAATAATGTAATAAACACAGACTATTTCCTAGGAGGGTCATATGAACCTATTAAAAAACGAGAAATTTCTTTATTTCATGGGCGGTGTTGCCGCCACGCTTTATGGTGCTTATGTAATCAAAAGCGGCAAAGCGCGCAAGTGCGCCGTCAAAGGGCTTGCAACAGGCATGAAGCTACAAAAAGAAGCTTACGAAAACTTCCAAAACATTAAAGAAGATGCAGCCGACATGATGATTGAAGCGGCAAAAGAAGCCACACAAGAAAATGCCTAAATTCCGTTATCACATTGCATATGATAAGCCAGAGCGAATCCGCTTGCGTATAGGCTGGGCAGCATTTACCCCAGAAGAAGGTTATGGAATAGAAACCATGCTTCTCTCACACCCCTGGATAACCTTTGCACAAGCCACCCCAGCCAATGGCGGTATTTTAATTTGCTATAAAGAAGATGGTGTTTCAAACCGCCGCAAAGCCATTCTTGCCCTCATTGACACCCTTGACCCATGCAATTTGCCAAAAGCAGAGCCGCGAGACGAAAATATCATTCATGCATTGGATGAAAAGTTTTTCTTCTCTTTGGCAGGCTTGTTATGTAAGTATGTTGTCAAGCGTCTATTTCTTCCTGCACCCATCCGTGTCATGCTTACCCTTAAAAGTGCCGTTGCATATTGGCGTGAAGGTGTTTTTGCACTGGCACAAGGCAAGCTAAATGTGCATGTCTTAGACGCAGCGGCGATTGGTGCCGCCATTGTGCAAAAAGATTTTATAACCGCAGCGTCAATTATGACTTTGCTAAAAATTACAGACATTTTGGAGGACTATACACGCAAAAAAGCCCACCACAGCCTGTCACGCAGTTTAGAACTTAACATTGATAATGTGTGGGTGGTCAGCAAAGACAGCGAAACAGATATACACATGCCTTTATCACAAGTGCAAATCGGCGATATTGTGCGGATACGCTCTGGCTGGGTGGTTCCCCTTGACGGTGAAGTGTACGAAGGGGAGGCCCTCGTCAATGAAGCATCTATGACTGGTGAGCCGTTGGCAGTTTTGCGCAAAGAAGGACATAGTGTATATGCCGGCACGGTGGTGGAAGAAGGCAGTATCGCTATTCGTGTACGCACTTTGGCAGACAATACCCGTATTCAGCAAATTGTCTCCATGATTGACCATTCTGAAGCATTAAAAGCAAGTATTCAAGGCAAAGCAGAAAAACTTGCTGATGCTATTGTACCTTATAGTTTTCTTGCTTTTGCCGCTACCCTTGCATTAACAGGCAATGTGGCAAAAGCCATGAGTGTACTCATGGTGGATTATTCTTGTGCCATTAAACTCACCACACCCATATGTATCATTTCGTCTATACGTGAAGCGGCAAATAAGCGCATTCTTGTCAAAGGCGGGAAACATCTTGAAGCTTTTGCCACAGCCGACATTATCGTTTTTGATAAAACAGGGACACTCACCGCCGCTTGTCCTCAAGTTGCCAAAGTGGTGCCCATTGGCGGGCATAGCCGCGAAGAAGTACTAAAAATTTCTGCCTGTTTAGAAGAACATTTCCCCCACAGTGTAGCAAGGGCAATTGTGCGTCAAGCAGAAATAGAAGACCTCCATCATTCAGAAGAACATGCCGAAGTGGAATATATTGTTGCCCATGGTATCGCTTCAACTTTAGATGGTGAGCGCGTACTCATTGGAAGCAGTCACTTTATTTTTGAAGACGAGGGTATTCCTTGGCCAAAAGATGAAGGGGCAAAAATTGCCGCCGAAGCAGAAGGATATTCTGGCATATATTTGGCCATTGGCGGAAAAGCCGCAGGGCTTATTTGTGTAGAAGACCCTGTGCGGGAAGATGCAAAAGAAATACTGTCACAGCTTAATACCCTAGGGCTTTCCCGTGTCATCATGCTTACAGGTGACGGGCTTTCAGCCGCAACCGCTGCAAGCGAATCACTGGGAGTCACAGAATTTCATGCCCATATGCTACCTGAAGACAAAGCTGACTTTGTACGTGAGTTAAAAGAACAAGGTCACACTGTTATTATGGTTGGGGATGGGGTCAATGACTCCCCTGCCCTGTCTTGTGCAGATGTTTCTGTTGCCATGAAAGATGGGTCAGACATTGCAAGGGAAGTCGCTGACATTTCTTTACTGGATGAAAGCCTTGAAGGGTTGGTAACTTTGCGAAAACTCAGTCAATCCTTAATCAACCGTGTCCAGTCAAATTATTATTGGATTATTGGTATCAATACAGCGTTGCTTGGTTTAGGTCTTACAGGCGCAATTACAGCTTCCACCTCCGCAGTGATTCACAATACATCTACGATGGCACTCAGCGGGCTTAGTATGCGCCGATATATTCAGTGATAGGAATGAAAAAAGCCCCTTGATTAAGGGGCTTTTTTCGTTCTTGTGTCCGGCGGGAATCGAACCCACGACCTTTCGCTCCGGAGGCGAACGCTCTATCCCCTGAGCTACGGACACAATTTTAAGATGTAATCTTGTAAAACCTCACGTTTACAACATATGAATTTTCGCATAAGTTCATCATGTAGTCAAGTATATTTGCCAGAACCATAAAATTCCGTTATAATGTGACTTAAACTTAGACTTTAAATAAGGAGTAGATGATCCACATGGATCCGTTTTTATTGAATTTAATCTCTGTTGCATTTCTTCTTTTGTTATTGTTATTTGGTACATTTTTTAGTGCAGCAGAAATGGCGTTTGCATCCCTCAACCGCGCCCGCATTAAAAGTTTGGCAGAAAGTGATGGGGCAGGAAGCAAGCGGGCAAAGCTTGTCATGAATCTTTACGAGCAACGGTTTGATGAAATCATTTCCACCTTGCTTATCTGCAATAACACTGTAGCCATTACATCTGCAACAGTTTCTGTTGCGTTGTTTACGCGGCTTATTGGCGACGTTGGATATCTTCTTTCAACAGTTGTTATCAGTGCAATCGTTATTGTACTTACAGACATTTTTCCTAAAAGCTTGAGCAAAGGTTCGCCAGAAAAAGTGGCTATGGCTTGCGCACCATTTGTACGGGTACTTATGGCACTTTGCCGCCCCATGAACATAGGTATCATCAAAATGAAAAATAGCTTGGGTGCAAATTTCTTCACAAAACCAGAAGAAAATGAAACCGAGCAACAAAATATGATTAACCAAGAGATTCTTTTTATGGTAGAAGAAGCTGAAAAAGATGGGGCAATGAATGAAGATGATTCACTGCTCATCACCAATGCCATAGAGTTTAATGACGTACTGGCGTGGGATATCCTTACCCCCCGTGTTAATATTGTCAGTATTCCCATGGGCGCAAGTATAGAGGAAATTGCCGAACTTTTCCTAGAAAGCGGATATTCACGTATGCCTGTTTATGAGGATTCGTTGGATACCATTCGCGGAATCATTCACATTCGTGACTTTTTAAAATGTATGGCATCAGGTGCAGGTGGCGGCAAACCTGTCAGTGTTGAAGATATCATCACACCTGCGGTTTTTACCGTAACCAGCGCACGGGTTACAGATGTTTTGACAGTGCTAAAAAAAGAAAAAAGCCACATGGCAATTGTCGCCGATGAATACGGCGGAACAGAAGGTCTTGTGACGATGGAAGATATTTTAGAGCAACTGGTAGGGGATATTTGGGATGAAAATGATGAAGTCATTGAGGAGTTTCTTCCCCTTGGCAACAATAAGCATAAAGTCTTATGCACCGCTGGTGTGGACAAAATGTTTGAATATTTTGACATGGAAGCTGAGTCTGAATCAAATACAGTCAGCGGTTGGATAACAGATATGTTCCGCCACCTGCCCGAAGTTGGTGAAAGTTTCACTTTTGAAAAACTCACCGTGACCGTAACTAAAATTGATGGCCCCCGCGTGGAAGAATGTGAAGTGGAAGTTGTCGAACCAGAAGAAGAAACGAACGAAGATAGTAGCAACAGTTAAATTTATATTCCATAGACAGTTAGCATATCCAGATAGAAAATGAGCCATTAGGTTTGGTTAATTAGACTAAACCACACCCCCATCTAATGGAATCACTTGTCCTGTTAAATAACCCGCCTTTTGAGAAGCAAGAAAAACAGCCAAGTCACCTGCTTCATGAGATAATCCAAAACGCCCTAGGGGAATTTCCTCCGTAAAGGCGTTTTTTTCTTCATCAGAAAGCCGTGCATTCATGCGGGTTTCAAATGCCCCACAAGCAATGGCATTCACACGTATTCCCGACGGTGCGAGTTCTTTTGCAAGGGATTTTGTTAATCCAATAACTCCCGCTTTAGCCACAGCATATACAACTTCGCAAGACGCACCAACTATCCCCCAAATAGACGTTATATTGATGATACAGCCTGCTTTTTTTCGTACCATAAAAGGCACTGCTTGATGTGACGCATAAAGTGCTGTGCTTAAATTAGCATTTAAAATATTCTGCATTTCAAAGGGGTTCATGTCAGTAAACAATCCAAAGTGTGCCACCCCTGCATTGTTTACAAGCACGTCTACCCCTCCAAATTCTTCTTCAATCTGCATAAAAATTTTCTCACAGGTTTTATAGTCAGATAAATCCCCAAGCATACCTGTAATCCGCTCTGCCTTTTGCGGAAACTCCTCACGCAATGTTTTCACAGCCCATTTAAGTTGCGCGACATCTTCTCGTCCATTTAATACAACAACATCATTTTCCATAATAAAAGCACGGGCAATGCCTAACCCAATGCCACGGGACGAACCCGAAATAAAAACTACGCGCATACTGTATACTCCTCCATTATGCAAAAAGGTCACGGATTTTCACACCCGTGACCTTAATATTTTCACTAAAATTTACGCTTACGTGCTGCTTCAGATTTCTTCTTGCGCTTTACGCTTGGTTTGTCATAATGTTCGCGCTTGCGTATTTCACCCATGATTCCCGCTTTTGCGCAATTTCGCTTAAAACGCCGAAGCGCGTTGTCCAGGGTCTCGTTATCTTTTATAACTACCTCTGACATTGGACTTCCCTCCCCTCGGCCTGTGCATATAATGGTTCAGACATCATACACCACTTCTGGCAATGCGTCAATAAAAAATTAAAGTAAGCCAAGATAATTTGTGCAGTGCATTGGCATATAGTGAAATACACCTATCAAAAAGAGGTTGATTTTTCCATGAGACAACTACATATATACACCACAAAATATGAAAAAGAACTGCGTAACTTTGCAGCACAAGCCATGGCTACAGGAACGATTGCAATAAAAGACATTAAAACTTGTGAAAATCGAAAAGTCTTTGAGCTTAAACTCATGAACATGGACGAAAAAAATTTGCCAAACGCATTGACGGCTTTGTTAATGGATATTGTAGAAATTGAAAACCCTGTATACAAGCACTCACCTAGGCTTAGAAAAATGGCACAAACTGCACGCAACTCGTCAATTTACAAAAGAGAAGTACAACGCATGAAAACATTTTTAGAGGAAAACAAAGCATTACATCTGGAAGGTTATGCAACATTCCGCCTTAGTGAATACCGTGAAAAACTAGACACAATGATATATCAGCTTGTGAAAAAAATAAAATTTAGCCAAGGGGACTAGCAATATATGGTATATTAGAGTATAATAGTAATAAATTACCAAGGGAGTTGCATATGGACAACTTAATTGAATATTTAGTTGCAATTGAAACCGACGCACAAGATGCCATGCATGTGATGGTCAAAGAAACCGCAGAACTTACACGAAAAGCTCAAGAATCTTTAGCCGAAAAAATAGCACATATTGAGCAAAATACCATACATGCAATCCGTCAAATAGAACGTGAAGCAGACTTGGATGCTGCAAGAAAAATCACTGAAATACACGAAGCCTATGCGCATAAATGGCAAACACTAGAAAATCATTTTAATGTCAACAAAAATGAACTGGTTGAAAAAATTACAAAGGAAGTTTTACAAGGTACGTCATGAATTATATTACTGCAAAAACAAAAATAAAAGCCATGAGCGCAAAGCTTTTATCTACCAGTGATTACGATAAACTCTGCCGCACACCAACTTATGATACCCTCCTTACACGTATTGATGTACACATAAGCCTTCTTGAAGCATTTGAACGGATTTCATCCTACGTATATCTCAAGCCTGTCCGAAAATTTTTAAAAATCATGACCAATGCTTTAAACGGAAGAGGACAAGAAGACTTGGAAATAACCCATTGGACATATATTTTATGGTGCAAGCTTCACCTATTGGACAAGCCCAGTCGTGATTCACTTCGCTGTGTACTTGGTACAGAAATAGACTTACGAAATATTTTGTGGATTTACCGTCTCAAGCGATTTCACAAAGTTGAAGGCAGTGGAGCCATTGGATATTTACTGCCCGTTCGCTATCGCCTAAACAATGACACTTTAACTGCTTTATTAACCTGCAAGGATATCACTTCACTTATAGAGGTGCTTTCACAAAGTCCTTACCGTAAAATTTTTGCAAGCACTAAGGACTTTCATCTAGGAGAGCAACGCGTGGCAAATAAAGTTAAAGCACAATTTCAAAAGGAAAGCTTTGGTGTAAATGCCACCTGTATTTGTAAGTATTTGTACGAAAAACATCTGGAAATACGAAATATCCAAGCCATATCCGAAGGTGTGAAATTTGGATTTGCACCAGAAGAAATCCTTTTACGACTTTACTAGCAAGGGGTGGATTGTATGATAGCCAAAATGAAATACATAAGTATAACAGGGCATATTGCAAGCATGAATCATGTGGTAAACCGCTATTTATCACGTTATGATATTCAGCTAGAGCAATCATCAAATGCACTTATGACACCATTTACAACACTCAACCCCTATGGGCAAACTTTGCGAAAAGCAGAGCAGTTTGCAGAAACTATAGGCGCACCGCCCCTTGCATATGTTCCAATGCCGTCGGCAGAAGCAGTAAATCTTGTAGAAGCCGCCGCAACTGCATATGAACAGCGGGACGAGCAGCTTCAAAATTTAGAAAAAGATTTAGCCGAAGCACAAAGGAAAATTGAAGCCCTGCAAAACTTCACATCATTCAATATCCCACTAGAAGCGGCAACACATTGGGCGTTTATTCATTGTAAATTTGGACAGTTAACCGCCACTGGCTTCCGACGTTATGAAAGATTTTTGCAAAATGATGAAAAAATTATTTTTCTCATTGCAAAGCGAGAAAATGACTATATATACGGCGCGTACTTCACGCCAGCGACTCACCAAGATGAAACCGATGCGGCATTTGCCGCGCTTGAGTTCCAACCGCTGGATATACCCTCATCAAAATCAACGCCTGCCGCCATGCTTCATCAACTGGGTTTAGAAATACAACAGTTAACCCATGAAATTACAGCACTCACATACAGCACTTTAGACCAAGTGTGCAAAAGGGACAAGCTGGCAATTGCTTGCGCAAAGGTGCAAAGCTTATACGCCGCTTTTGATATAAAAAAATATGCGGCAATAAGCCATGGACGCAGAGTTTTCACTTTCTCTGGCTGGATGAGCCAAGATGATGCCACAAAGCTTGAAGCCGAAATAGACAGTGATGATTTGGCTGTATTCACCCATGATGCAACCCGTGATAAAAACAATGAAAAACTTGAGCCAAGCCGTCCGCCTACGCTACTAAAAAACCTGCCCATCATCCGCCAGTTTGAATTTTTTACCCGTCTTTATGGCTTGCCAAACTATGGGGAAATCGACCCTACGCCCATTTTAGCCATCACATACACTTTGCTTTTTGGGCTGATGTTTGGTGATATTGGACATGGGCTGGTGCTGGCGTTCTTGGGCATTTTAGTTCAACGGCGATGGCATTCTGACCTTGGTGGAATCATGACTATCGTAGGCATATCTGCGGCAGGATTTGGTGTGCTGTATGGCAGTATTTTTGGCTTTGAGTTTAATCCCTTGTGGATGCGTCCACAGGCAGACATTATGACCACACTTATTTTTGCCGCAGCATTGGGCGCGGGGCTTATCACACTTTCAATGTTTCTTAATATGTACAACGCTTTTAGACGCGGACGTGTTGGGGAACTTCTATTTGGCACAAATGGTCTTGCAGGGTTAATGTTTTATGGCGCAGTGTTATGGATTCTTGTACGTGTACTGGTACATGGACAAGCCCTTACTTTGCCAGTGATTATTCTGGCAATATTGCCGCTGGCGTTTGTTTCCTTCAAACACCCTTTAGAAAATTTAATGGCAGGGCGACCGTTTTTCAACCTAAAAGAAGGCATTGGACAGTTTATTTTTAACACAATCATTGAAACCTTTGAAACACTTTTAACCTACGCTACAAACACCATTTCTTTTGTGCGAGTAGGTGCATTTGCCGTTAGTCACGCTGGCATGATGCATGTTGTACTGCAATTATCAAGCAGTGCGGCTGGCACACAAAATATATTTATTTTGGTGCTTGGCAACGTACTTGTTATCGGTATCGAAGGATTACTCGTAGGTATACAAGTGCTTAGGTTAGATTTTTATGAAATGTTTAGCCGTTTTTATCATGGCGGCGGACGCGCATTTGAATCCACATCAAAACCAACGAAGGGGTATTAAAATGTTCATATTACTTGCACTATTTTTGCTGACAGTTGCCGCGCCTATAGGATTTTATTATATCAAACGGGAACATGGACATGAATGTAAGCATAAGTATATTAAAAATGTTAAACGGGGAAAATGGGCGTTGGCTTTAAATCTTGGCGGGTTTACATTGGTATTCCTGCTTTCAACAGTGCTGATTTTTACAGGACGTGTCTATGGCAATGCGCCCCCTTCCGAAGCTTCCGACATGGCATTAGCCGCGGCATTTATTGCGGCAGGGTTGGTGACTGGGCTTGGCGCAATTGGCACGGGCATTGCAGTGAGTTCTGCCGCGGCGGCGGCTATTGGCGCAATTAGCGAAAATGAAAACAATTTTGGCAAATCCATGATTTTTGTAGCCATGGCAGAAGGTATCGCAATTTATGGGCTACTTATTTCATTTATGATTTTGGGGCGGGTGTAAAGTGGAAGCGAAGCTAAATTATTTCACAGAAGCCATTGCCCGAGAAGTGGAAATACGAAAGCAACGTAAAAAACATCAACTCGCCAACGACCTCAGTGCGGAAACAGCCACCGCATTAGAAACCGCAGAGAACCGCGCTAATTTTCAAATAGAAGCCACACGCCAAAAACTTAAACGGGAAATGAATAAAAAAACAGCCGCCGCCATAACAGAAGCGCGCGCGGCTTTTGCAATAAAACGCGAAGCATTAGCAAACCAGCTCATCAGTGAAGCTAAAAAGCAATTAGAACTTTTAAGCCATGATTATGACCCTGATTTATTAAGACAAATTGCCCAAACTTTGTTAATAGGAGTGCATATCCATGCCAATCATTCATGGGATTAACGGCCCTGTACTCACGATAAAAGACGGAAAATTTTCCGTGGCGGAAATGGTTAATGTCAAAGCCATGCGTGGTGAAGTTATCGCCTTAAATGCTCAAAACGCAACGGTTCAAGTGTATGAAAACACAGCAGGGCTGAAACCAGGAATGGAAGTGTACGGCACAGGAAAACCAATGTCTGTCACCATGCGCCCAGGCATTTTAGGACAAATCTTTGATGGAATCATGCGTCCATTGCAAAAAATAGACAAGACAACATACCCTGTGAAAATTCTAGTAGCCCAAGGACAACCCTTACACCATGGTGAAATTTTTGCAACAGTGGAAGAAACACCACTCATTACATATAAAGCCACAGTACCCCCAAATATCTCAGGTGTGGTTACTCACCGTGTTGCAAACGGGGATTACAATGTCACCGACCCAATCATCACCTTAGATGATGAGACGCAATTATCCCTTTCACAAACATGGGCAATCCGCACGCCCCGTCCTGTAAAAAACCGCCTACCTGCAAATATCCCTTTGATTACAGGACAACGGATAATAGACAGTCTTTTCCCAATAGCCAAGGGCGGTGCATGTGCCATTCCAGGGGGGTTTGGCACAGGAAAAACCATGACACAACATCAAATTGCGAAATGGTGTGACGCAGACATTATTGTTTACATCGGTTGCGGAGAGCGCGGCAACGAAATGACAGAAGTGCTAGAAAGCTTTGCAAAGCTCATCGACCCCCGAAGCGGACAACCGCTACTGTCCCGCACAGTGCTTATTGCCAATACATCAGATATGCCCGTAGCCGCACGAGAAGCCAGTATCTATACAGGTATCACCGTAGCCGAATTTTACCGCGACATGGGCTATCACGTGGCACTCATGGCAGATTCCACCTCCCGTTGGGCAGAAGCCTTGCGCGAGCTTTCCAGCCGTTTAGAAGAAATCCCAGCGGAAGAAGGTTATCCAGCTTATCTTGCCACACGATTGGCGGCATTCTATGGGCGCGCAGGATATGTAGAAAACTTAAATGAAACCCTTGGTTCTATAACCATTATAGGCGCAGTATCCCCTCAAGGCGCAGATTTTTCCGAACCTGTGACTTTGCACACAAAACGATTTACACGATGTTATTGGGCATTAGACCGCCGCCTAGCTTATGCACGTCATTTTCCTGCCATAGACTGGATGCAAAGCTACAGCGGCTATACCACCGACCTTGAAACATGGTTTGCCACCAATATTTCACCCCAATTCCCAATGTATCGCAAGGAAATATTAAAAATCCTGCAAGAAGAAAACGCCTTGCAGGAAATTGTAAAACTTATCGGCTCAGAATCCCTTTCTGACATGCAACGTACAACATTAAATATTGCACGGGTCATCCGTCAAGATTTTGTACAGCAAAATGCTTACGACCCCGCAGATACTTACACAGCACTACCCCAGCAATTTGAAATGATGAAAGCCATCCATTATCTTATGACCCAGCCTTAAATCTTTCACGTATTTCTTTTTCAATGATTTTATCAGGAATAAGGGGTGATAACTTTTTTGTTATGACTATTTGAATATAGTCTGCAAAAACTTCATAACGCCCTTCTGTTCCCAATACAGTAATAACACCTTTTGATTCATCCCCTACCAGCTTACCATTGTAAGCTGCAAGCTCTTCTTGAAACTTACCAAACGTATACTTTACATCCGCTGGCTTGGCTACTTTAAATGAAAATGACATACTACAACCCCCAATATTCTCCAGAAATACTATACACTATTTATATAGTACATGTAAACCTCTAAAGAAAATTTCCTAATATGCCGAAATAATTATTGCATGGATGCGCCTAGGTAAATTGGAATGGCTCTAGCCTAACTAATTTTGTAAGGGGCATTTTTATTTTAGAGAGGGGCAGTTTCAATGTCCATAAACGGAATTTCATCCCAAGGCATTAGAATGACACATACAATGCATACATTAGGGGGCGTGCGCGGGCCAGGGTCTTCGCTTATGGGAATGCCCCAAGCCGACAACCGCCAGCTTAACACTATGCTTTTAAACGCAGCCGCCTTTGTTCACCACGCACCAAGGCAAGCGGCGCAATTACAAACCACCCTTACCAATGTACAAGGTGTTATTGACAGACTGGGTGCAGTATCCAGCAATTCAGCAGCGGTTCAAGTGCGAGAATTTACCAGCAGTACCGTACCTAATGTATCCATTCAAGTTGAGCAAATTGCCACGCCTCAACGCAATCAAGGTACAGACATGCGGGCAGATGAGCGCACTATGCCCGCAGGCGTATATCGTTTTGAAGTGGCAATTGACGGGGAAACCCATACGATTTCCTTCACTGCCACAGAAGGCATGACAAACCGCGCCTTTCAACAAGCAATGACAGACGCTATATTGGAAGCTGATATAGGCATTACAGCATCCATCACCACAATTGATAACCGCAGCGTCATCCATCTTGCATCATCAACCACTGGTGCAAGTCAAGATGATACCCCGCGCTTTACCATCCGCGACACCCAAGGCAATGCAGTAGAAGCTATGGGGGTAGGCGAAATGACCCATGAGGGGCAAAACGCAATTTTTACCATAGATGATGGGGAACCACAAGAATCTGCTACAAACGATATTAACCTAGGTGACGGATTAGAAGTCACCCTGCGCAGAGCCACAGAAGAACCTGTAACATTCTCTCCTGGGCGCGACTCCGCAGGAATGCGCATTAGCGTTCGCAACATGGTTAGTCAGTTTAATGCCTTACTTGAAACTGCAAGAGAGAATAGTGCAGATATTCGCACGCGTCAGCTTATTCGTGAATTAGAGAGTGTAATGCGTAGAAGCAGAAGGTCTTTGCAAGAAATTGGCGTGACAATGAACCCACGTACAGGACTACTTGAAATTAACGAAACCGCATTAACAGAAGCTTCTGAAAGTGACGCAATTGAGCGTTTTCTTGGCGAAAGTGAAAGTGGACGTAGAAGCCCATTTATTGCGGCAGTCACAAGAATCACAGACACTGTCCGAACAAATCCTACAAGGCACATTAGCCCACATGCTGCAAGATTCCCAACTTTCCACTTGGCATTAAATGCTGTAGCCAATGGTAACACTTTAGCCAATGAACCACACACACCCTTTGACGCATTTATGCTTAATGACATGGTTGGAAGTTTATTCAACACAACACAATAATGGTTCAAATAAAAAAGAATCGCCAAGTGGCGATTCTTTTTTATTTACTTCAATGTTTTTAGTATGGTGCAGGTGCGGTTAATCCAATAAGGTGCATATTATGCCATGTTGACGTACCCATGTTACCGGGTTGACCACTTCTGTTATCGTTACGCACACGGCTATAGTTTGCTACTCTGTTATTTACAGCAACAAGGTCTAAGTTCCATGTGAATGGTATAGCAGGTACTTCATCATGGAAAGCTTGCTCCCAACGCGCATATGCGTCCGCTAAGAACTCAGGATTCCAAGCTTCTTCAGATGCTATGTCGTCAAGGATTTGTTGGAATGTTGGGCTGGCGTAGCGTGGCACATTATGCATTGAGCCAGGACCCCAAAGTGAATCTGGGTTTGGGTTAGAGCCTAAGTTCCATCCCATAGACATAATGTCAATAGGCCCAACACCATCACCATGGATAACAATGTCTGTAAACACGTTCCAGTCCGCAAAGTCACCTTCAAACATTTCAACACGAAGACCAATGAGACCCCAGTTTTGAATGTTTAACGGAACCATAACTTCATGGGTTGGGTTTTGATGTTGACCATAAATAAATGTCATTGGCTCGCCATTTAAGTTCAGTCTGAAACCATCAGCATCACGTTCTGTAAATCCAGCTTCATCAAGAATTGCATTGGCATGGTCTAAGTCAAATCTAAAACCATCCCGTGTAATATCCATGAAAGAAGCCGCGTTAAATGGATGCAGTACAGAAGGTGCAGGTATCCATAAACCTTGACCAACAACATTTGCTACAGTTTGTCTGTCAAAAGCATATGCCATTGCACGGCGGATAGCAACGTTTGTAATTGGGTGGTCGTCATCACGAGACTGGATGTGTGGGTTGCCTTCAGCATCTTCGCCCATGTAACCAAGCCTAAAGTTTAAGAATGTCACTGATTGTGCTGGCCAGCCATATAATTGATAGTTGGTTGGATTCATAAGATTAAACTCTGCCAAGTTGGCGGCTTGATAAGCAGCAATATCAAACTCACCAGCACGCATTGCAGAAGGTACCATATCAAATGGTAGGAGTCTAATATAAATACCATCAACTAAAGCTGTACCTTGCCAATAGTTATCATTGGGTGTAAGGAACACAGATTCGCCTGGTACAATTGTGTCAAACTCAAATGCTCCAAGACCAAGCATTTCATGACGGGCACGAGGATGCTCTTCAATACCTTCATGACCTACTTCTTCAATAACAGGACCAATCCAGTGGCGTGGTATTGGATTCACCCAAATACCACCAGCAAATAGTGCAGAAGGAGGCAATGGGTCCATATAGTAAATGCGCAAGGTACGGTTATTGTTGGAAAGCACCATACCAGAAATATAATCTACAAGACCTTCACGGTATTCTTCCACACCAACTACATTTGGAATAAAGCTGGATGCAGTAAATCTTACACCTGTGTAATCTGGGTGAGCAATAACTTCATAAGCAAATACAAGGTCATCCATTGTCACTGGCACACCATCATGCCAGTACACTTCTTGTTGAAGTTCCATAATGACAGCGTTAGCTTCTCTGTCAACCTCAAATGAAAAAGCACCTGAGTTTGTAAACATATTGTTTTCATCCCATGCAATGAGATACGGATGTGCCAAAGACGCGATAGATGTATCTAATGCATCTGAACTGTGTGTGCGAAGGAATAATCCAGACAAAACAGTACTAGAACCAACACCAATGCGCAGTACATTGTCTGTACCTGTGCCTCTTGGTAATATTGGGTTAGTATTTGCTGTGTACGCTGGGAAGTTTGCAAGTGCGGCCGCAAGTGCAGGATGCAAGTCTACGGTTACTTCTGCTTGAAGTACAACTTCCTCACCTTCGTCATCTGTTACAATAAGTTCAGCTGGTGGTGGGGTTGCGACAGCAACATCATCGCCACCATTGACATCTGCCACGTCATTGTTGTTGTTATTACAAGCTGTCATAGCAAATACAGCAATCAACAACAAGGCAAACGCCAGTAACAAATTCTTTTTCATAAAGCTCCTCCTCCTTATTAAGGAAAAAATAATTTATACCAAGCGTTGTTTTGGGTCGGCAACCCTTTGTAGAGCGTTTCCGACAAAGTTAACGCATAGCATCAATACAACAACAAGCACTAGAGGGGGTGCCCAAACCCACCAAAAGTGTTGCAAGAACATGGGGTTGGTAGCATTTTGCATCATTACACCCAATGACGGGAAGTCCCAACCAAGTCCAAAACCAAGCAATGAAAGACCTGTTTCAATGCCCACGTTTGCTGCAAGGGTTAATACAAAATTGGCAACGGCAACGTCTACCAAGTTGGGCAGCATTTCTCTTACAATAATAGTGAAGTTTGGTGTACCAAGGGTCTTCGATGCACTAATATAGTCCATCTGACGCTGAGAAAGTGCTGCGGCTCTCAAAAGTCTAGCGCGTCCCACCCAAGTAAACAATGTAAAGAAAGTAATAAAAGTAAGGGGTGTCCTGCCAAAAATAATGAGAAAAACAATAACCATCATAAGAAACGGAACCATTGCCCATGTGTCACACACACGCATGATGAAATTGTCAATTCTACCACCATAAAATCCAGATACAACACCAACAAGTATACCCAGTACATAAGAAAGAAATGTAATCGCGAACGTAAGGTATAGCGTATTACGTGCAGCTACAAATAACATATGAAACTGATTACGCCCCAATGCATCTAGCCCCAAAATCGTTCCAGAATCTGCCGGAGATGTTGGCAAAGGCGTAGGATTAACCCACATTACATCATGAAAATGATTGATAAGTGGAGCGCCTATAAAAATTGCTAACAATAGTATGATAAGCAATACGGCTCCGAATAAAGCAAAATAATCGTGTCTTAACTCCCTCAAAAATAATCTAAATAATGTAGGGGGTCTTTTTGAAGCTGGCTTTCCCATAACTACCTCCTATTGTACGCGAATTCTAGGGTCAACAATGGTTAGCAAAATATCAGATATAAGCATTCCAATTGCCGACAATGCAGAAAATATCATAATTAGCGTGTTAACTACAGCAAAATCTTGACTACTTATAGAGTTGAAAAAGAGCATTCCCATACCGGGGTAGAAAAATATCATTTCAATAAACAATACACCAGTAAGCGTACCAACAATTGCAAAACCAAGCCCCGCAGTCAAAGGTATTATAGAATTTCTAAATATATGTCTGCGGAATATAACCCCTGTGGGTACACCTTTTGATTTTGCTAATTTAACGTATTCAGAGTACGTTCTGTCTATGATATTGGCACGAAGCATAAATACAATGCCAACAACACCAAGTATAGCCCCTGTCATTGCAGGCAATATCATATGATGTATTCTATTGAGGAAAACCTCAAGAGGTGTTCCGCTGGCAATAACGAGCGCACTTGCCGAGCCGCCTGACGGAAACCATCCTAAATTATGTGAAAAGAATAAAATATTTAATATCCCCAAAACAAGGGTCGGCATGGATAATGCGATAAATATATACAGCAATATTGCCTTATCTATAACCATTCCTTTATACCGTCCTGCAATAACCCCAAGAGGAATAGCAATGGCATAGGTCAAAATCAATATCATCAAAGATAACCAAAAGGTAGTAGAAGCACGTTCTCCTATGACCTCAAGCACAGGACGGCGATGCGTAAAGCTTTGCCCAAAATCACCTTCAAAAATGATACTGGTTATCCAATCTAGATAGCGCACAGGCAATGGGTCATTCAACCCAAGCAATTCACGTTGATGTGCCAACTCCTCAGCAGTTACAGTAGGGTCAATCATGCCCGACAGTGCATCCCCCGGCATAGCATTTCCTAAAAGAAATGTTACAATGGTTATGACAAACAATTGAGGAATTAGTATCAGTATACGTCTTACAATCATTTTCCACATATTTGAAGACCTCCCTAGGGTTATGGCATGGCCACGAAATGCGTTTTGCTATCGCCATGAGGCCGCAAGTCGTAAACCTTCCCGCCTTCCTTGTAGTAATTGTCGTACTCTCTATTATACTCATCACTTAGCGCATTGCGCTTCGCTTCATTTTCTTCTTTTAAATCAATATCTGTACTGGGGATGGCAGTAATCAGCCTTCTTGTATAGATATGAACGGGGTCGTTATAAATATCTTCCCGCTGCCCCACTTCCACAAACCTGGAATTGTGCATAATCGTCAAATATTCACACATATGCTTTACAACGCCCAAATCATGGCTAATAAATAAATAACTTAGCCCAAGTTCTTCTTGTACATCTTTCATGTAGTTGAGTACTTGTGCTTGTATGGACAAGTCCAAAGCAGAAACAGGCTCGTCTGCTACAATAAGCTTTGGCTTTAAGGCAATTGCCCGTGCTACACCAATGCGTTGACGCTGTCCACCAGAAAATTCATGGGGATACTTTGCCGCGTCGTCAGAAGAAAGTCCAACAATTGCAAGCAGTTCGTCAATCCGTTTTCTTTCTTCGCCTTTGGTTAAGTTTTCAAAGTTCCTAATAGGCTCTGCAATAACATCCAAAACCCGCTTTTTTGCATTCAAAGATGAGTGAACATCTTGAAAAATCATTTGCACGCTCTTCCGATAAGCAGAGCGGTTCTTACCGATATACCTTGTAATATCTTCACCATTAAAGTGAATCGTTCCGCCAGCCAGTGGCACAAGCCCAAGAATTGCCTTGCCTATTGTGCTTTTGCCGCTACCACTTTCACCGATAAGCCCAACGGTTTGCCGTTCTTCTACAGTAAAATTTACACCGTCTACGGCTTTAACATGACCAACAATGCGTCCCAAAATACCGCCGCGTATGGGATAATAAACTTTTAAATCCTTAACTTCCAAAAGAGCCATTATTTATCGCCCTCTTTTCTAGTCTCATTTTCAAAATAAAAATGCTGATAACATGTGCAAAGCACTTTATGCCCGGGAGAAATTTCATGATAGGTTGGCTTTGCTTCATGGGTTCCCGCGCTCATCCATGGAATACGATGAGAGAAACGGCATCCTTCACGCTCCATATCTCTGATAGAAGGCACGACCCCTTGGATAGCGTTTAAACGATGCATATTTTCGCCCACATTGGGAATTGATGCCAATAAAGACCGTGTATACGGATGGCTGGGATTTTTAAATACTTGTCTTGCTGTGCCCACCTCAACAATTTGACCAGCGTACATAACGGCAACTCTATCTGCCATTTCTGCAACAACACCAAGGTCATGGGTGATGAGAATAATTGAAGATTTCATTTCCTTCTGCAATTTGCGCAAAAGGTCAAGTATTTGTGCTTGAATCGTCACGTCAAGGGCTGTTGTTGGCTCGTCTGCAATAACAAGCTTAGGATTGCAAGCCAATGATACAGCTATCATCGCACGTTGACGCATACCACCAGAAAGTTCATGGGGAAGTTGATTGTAAGTAAGTTCTGGATTTACCATGCCTACAGCGGTCAAAAGCTCAATAGCTCGTGATTTTCTTTGGGCTGCATTGTAGTTTGTGTGATAAACCAGTGGTTCTTCAATTTGAAATCCAACTTTTAAAAGGGGATTAAGGGCGGTTAGAGGGTCTTGGAAAATCATGCTGATGTCTTTTCCCCGCACTTTGTTTAGCTGTCTGTCATTCATCTCTGCTAAATTTGTGCCATCAAAGATAACATCACCTTCAATGCGGGTAAAATTCATATTGTGCAACTGGGTTATAGATAAAGCAGTGGCACTTTTGCCCGAGCCAGACTCGCCGACTATAGCAAACACCTCATCCTTATGTATATCCAAATTGATGCCGTCTACAGCAGCATGATACTTGCCCTCTATTCTGAAGGAAGTGCGTAAATCCTTAATTTGCAGAAGTAGCTCTTGCTCTTGCACGTGCATTCATCCTTCCTATTTCAAGTATTAGTTTGCGTAATATATCACAAGAATATATCATTTGTCTAGTTCTTGGACAATATTCATTATAAAAAGTATATGGTAAATTTGCTCACTTATACTACAAAAGGCAAATTTTTTTGTCAGTTGTTACAGTTTCAAACATATTGCATCTGCACCATGTCTTTTTGGCTATGTAACAGTTTACAAATTCTTAATATATTTTTTATATTTTTGACAGAGCAAAATTTATTTCTAAGACTTCGTCAAAAAAAGCTTGACAAACTTTTTAACCTCATGTAGAATATCATTTGTGTTCAAGCGCTTTAAGAAATTTTTTGAACATAGTGGCCCAGTAGCTCAGTTGGTTAGAGCGCCGGCCTGTCACGCCGGAGGTCGAGGGTTCGAGTCCCTTCTGGGTCGTACGAGGAAAAGGAAACAAAGAGACAAAAAAAGCCACCTTATTGATAAGGTGGCTTTTTTGAAGGTAGGAATCATATGAAGCTTTGGTTGCCCAGCCGAATGATGGTTACTGGATTTTTGCTGGTTATACAAATGGCGTTGCTGGCAATAGGCACTGTTTTTGTCATTGCTGTATATCCGATTATTTGGTACATTGGTTTTGCAATTAGTATACTGGCAATGGCGCATATTTTAAAAAAAGATGATGAAGCCGCCTATAAAATTACATGGCTTACCATTGTGCTTATTTTCCCTGCTGTCGGGGGGATTCTTTATGGAATTTTTGCCAACAAACGTCCTGTCCGCCGTATTGCCGCTCATGCAAAAGAACATGCTTTGATAGCCAAACTTTTGGATAGTGACGGCAATTTACCATTTATTGACCAAGTAAAGTGTGGGCGCATGTTTAGCCTCATGAAATATATCCGCAAATCTTCATCGTATCACGCCTATAAAAATACAGAAGTTCAGTATTTTAATATGGGCGAGGATATGTTTAAAGTCATGATTGCAGAACTTGAAAAAGCCGAAAAATTCATTTTTTTGGAATTTTTTATTATAAAGACGGGGTACATGTGGGATAGACTGCTGGAAATCATGACACGCAAAGCGGCAGAAGGCGTTGATGTACGCTTAATTGTTGACGATTTAGGCGCGCAATCACTTTTTAGCAAGCGATACATAAGGGGACTTAGAGCAGCTGGGTTAAAAGTCTTGCGCTTTAACCCTATGGTTCCGTTTCTTCTATTATTTATGAACAATCGTGACCACAGAAAAGTTTTAGTCGTAGACGGTAAAGTAGCCTTTACAGGCGGTATCAATATTTCTGATGAATATATTAACAAAGTACAGCGTTTTGGAAAATGGAAAGATACAGGCGTACGGCTAAAAGGTGACGCGGTATGGAGTTTCACGCTTATGTTCATTGAAATGTGGGATACATTTTGCCAAATAGATGAACGTATTAGTGACCATATTTCATATAAACTCGTATCCAATGAGTCAACAGATTTATCTGTAAGTGATGGGTTAGTATTGCCTTTTGGTGACTCACCTCTTGACCATGCACAACTTGGCGAAGATATTTACATTGATATACTCAACCAAGCAGAACGGTATGTATACATTTTTACACCCTATTTGATTATTAGTGACAAGATGATTCATGCACTGCAAATGGCAGCAGGGCGCGGGGTGGATGTACGTATTGTCACACCAGGAATACCTGATAAAAAATTTGTCTTTAGGCTTACCCGCTCGTATTATGGTTATTTGCTTAAAGCAGGGGTAAAAATTTATGAGTACACCCCCGGTTTTATGCACGCAAAAAGCTTTGTTTGTGATGATGAAATTGCTGTGGTTGGTACGATAAATCTTGATTACCGCAGTCTGTATCTTCATTTTGAATGTGCGGTGCTTTTATATCAATCCAGTGCAGTAGATGAGATAAAAGCTGATGCAATGCAAGTCATTTCTGAAAGCCGCGAAATATTCCCTGTCGAACGCAAGTGGAGTATTTATAATGATGTCAATGATATCATTGACGCGTTTTTGCATTTATTTGCCCCATTATTATAAGAAGGAGTTTTTTTATGTCTTTTACTTCACCAGAATTATTAGTACCTGCAGGGGATATGGAAAGTGCAAAAGCGGCAATAACCGCAGGCGCAGATGCAATATACTTAGGCGGAAAAAATTTTAGTGCGCGAAGTTTTGCCACCAATTTTGAAGATGACGAAATAGAACATCTTATCAATTATGCCGCTTTACGCGGTGTGAAAATATATATTGCTGTAAACACGCTCTATAGTAATGATGAAATTCCAAAAGTTTTAGACTTTACTTGTGATATGCACAAACGCGGCGCGGCGGCATTTATTTTACAAGACATGGGACTTGCACATGTGCTTAAAAATCAATTGCCGGAAATAGAACTTCATGCGAGTACGCAAATGACAGTGCATAGTGTAAATGGCGCGCAATTTATGAAAAAAGCAGGATTTTCGCGGGTGATTCTTAGCCGTGAACTATCCATTGCAGAAATAACACACATCAATAAAGAAGCAAACATTAAGACTGAAGTTTTTGCCCATGGTGCATTATGTCTCTCTTACTCGGGACAATGCTTACTATCCAGCATGGTGGGTGCGCGCAGCGGAAACCGAGGTAAATGCGCACAACCCTGCCGCTTAACTTACGACCTGCTTAAAAATGGAAAGTCTATAAAAAGCGGACATTTACTAAGCCCCAAAGACATGATGACCCTTGAAATTTTAGAGGAAGTCATATCCACAGGCATAACTGCGTTAAAAATAGAAGGGCGTATGAAAAGCCCTGAGTATGTGTATACCGTAACAAAAGCCTACCGCCAACAACTCGATGAGCGAAAAGCAAGAATCGACAAAGGAACCCTAAATGATGTCACACAAATATTCAACCGTGGCGGCAGTTTTTCTACAGGATATTACAAAGATTATGCAAGTATAGACATGATGAGTATAGAAACGCCTAAAAGTACAGGCGTATTTTGCGGTACAGTCACAAAATATGTGAATGGAAAATGCACCATAAGATTTGTACAAGACATGATACCTGGAGATGGCATTGAAATTTGGACAAGCAAGGGCGCACATGTTGGCATGGGAATCAATAGAGAAATCAAAAAAAATGATACAGCAACCCTTATAATTGATGGCAATATTAGCATTGGCAATGATGTTTTTAAATCTTTTGATAAACGTCTGACAGATGAAGCCAAAAGAGGCAAAACATCTGATACCAAAAAGCTTGAAATTATCGGAGAAGTAGAAGCAAAAATTGGACAACCTGTATGCCTAGTCCTATATTCAGGACAAATAAGTGCAAAGTCTATCAGTGGTACAGTGGTAGAAAAGGGTCAAAAAGCACCCATGGGCAAAGATGATGTGCTGGCGCAACTTTCCAAAACAGGCAATGCACCGTTTTCAATCCGTTTCACTAGGGTAGATATTGATGATGGTATTTTCATAAGCAAAGCTGTTCTAAACGAAGTTCGGCGCATGGCAATAGAGGCATTAGAACACGAAATCATCACATCTATAAAACGTCCTATGCCGTCTCCAATAAATTATTTCGATTCAATTCAAAACGCCCCTGTGCCCACACAAAAACTAACTGTGCAAATTAAAGATATTGATAAACTAAACCTAGTCCTAGCCCATGAGATATCTCGTGTATATATAGACTGGAGTGAAAATAATCTCGAAAAGTTTATAAACCTTCAACGTCCATCTCATGCTGCGGAAATATTCCTTGCGCTCCCTCCCATTAGTCGAAATGACTTGGAGGACAGTATAAAATCATGGGCAGAAAAACTAGAAGCTATAGATTTTGATGGATATTTGGTCGCAACTTATGGGCAATTAAACATTTTACAATCATTACCTACAAAGAAAAAAATCATCCTAGACCACAACATTCATATTTTTAATAATTATTCAAAACAAGCATTTGCAAATGTTGATGTAGTAACACTTTCTCAAGAGTTAAATACAAATCAATTGCGGCACATGAATGCACACAATTCGGAAATAATAGTCCATGGAAAACAAGTACTCATGGCAACCCCCAACTGTCCAATAGGATTATATGCCGCAGAAAAAAACGGTAAATACTGTTCTGAAAAATTATCAAGCAACAGATATGTAATACTTGACCGCATGAGTGTACAGTTTCCAATCATGACTGACTGTGAAAATTGTATAGCTTACATTTTAAATAGTAAAACCTTAGATACTGCACACAGATTTCCAGAGGTAAAAAATACAGGCATAGGATATTTACGCCTTATCTTCCGTTTTGAAAATGATGAAACCATAAGCAACACTATCCAATCCTACACCTTATTGATGGCAGGTGAAGAAACCCTGCGTAAGGCAACAGAAAGCACTTACGGACATTTCTTTCGAGGCGTGGATTAAGGCATTGTATGTAATATGACATACTGCTGTCATATTGCCTATGGTAATATATTATAAAATATTTAAAGGAGTGATTTAATGGCAATAAGCATATTTGATGATAAGTCCATTACACCAAATCATGATATGGTAGCCGTTGCCCTTGGGGATACAAATTTAGTATGGGATGAATTACAAAGCTATGTCAACGGAAAATTTCCAAATATAACTGGGGAATGGAAACATTATGGTAAGGCTTCCGGATGGGCATATAAGCTGATAAGTAAAAAACGAAATTTATTGTTCTTCATACCTCAAGCCGATTGTTTCAGGGTTCGGATTGTTTTAGGTGAAAAAGCAGTTGCTTGCGTGACAACTGCCGATTTACCAGATGATATCAAAGAGATGGTGCAAACCGCTACACCCTATATAGAAGGACGGAGCATAGATATAGACATAAATAGCAAGAAACAACTAGAGACGGTGAAAATCTTACTTAATATCAAGTTTGATAATTAAAGCGTGACATTGGATTGTGCATTATTTACTGCTGTTATATTGCCTATGGTATAGTTGGTTTATCTTTTTTTGAAGGGAAATATTTTATGGCACATGTTTTAGAAATATTTACATTTACAGTAAAAGAAAATAAACAATTTGGAGGTAACATATCATGATTGATTCATTAAAAGCACTTTTAGCAGATTGGAAAGAGACACGAAGCATAACATTAGCGTTCTTAAACGAACTAAGCGATACAGACCTTGACACTCCCCTACCGCGTAAAGTATTGAACACCATACGCTTACAGGCTTATGAACTGACATTATTTCAAAGGGATGTTGTGGACGCTTTAGGCACAGACAGTTTGGCTTATGAAGAAGAATACAAGTATGTAAACATGCCAACACAAGGCATTATTCAAAAAATGACTGAACTTGATGCTCAGTTTGAAAACGTCCTTGAATCTTTAACTGGCAACGAAATCATGAACTACTACGGCGATAAGCGCAATGTACATCAAATCATCTCAATGATGATAGGGCATGAAAGTATGCATATCGGTCAAATTATTGCGTTTTGTTATGCAACAGGAATTACAATTCCCAATTCTATTATAGAGCCAATGGCTCTTGAGGGGTAAATTTGTAATTCTAAAAGTAAAATGGAGAATTATAGCACATGAAACAATTTTGGAAAGGAAATATTTTATGACACATATTTTAGAAATGCCTGCTTTTACAATAAAAGAAGGGGTAAGTGAAGCAGATTTCTTACGCGCACATGAAAAGTTTAATCACATGTTTATGAAAAAACAAGAAGGCTATGTTTCACATAAACTTATTAGGCAAGGTGATAATTGGTTTGACATTGCCGTGTGGGATTCTATAAAGTCTAAGGAAAAAGCATTCAAGGATATATATGACAATACTGCGGCTATGGAATATGTTACATTGATTAACGAAATAGGCACTGATGATGATATACCTATTTTTTCTGTAGTGCGGGATTATGAATCATGACGGCAAAGCACATGGTTTTTAAAAACAAAAGCCCGAACCAATGGTTCGGGCTTGATTTTAATATGAACATTTATCGTGGGTGTAGTCACGGTTGTATATATTGTGACAGCAGGAGCGATTGTTACCATGTCACAAATTTTGACATAGTCAAACCAAAAGAAAATGCCCTAGAAATTATACGTGACGACCTTCGCCGAAAAGTTAAAACAGGAGTAATCGGCACAGGTGCAATGAGCGACCCTTATAATCCGCTAGAAAAAGACTTGAAGCTCACCCGCAATGCACTAGAACTTATCAATGCTTTTGGTTTTGGTGCGTCACTCACTACAAAATCCGCAGGCATTGCTCGAGACGCTGACATTCTCCAAGATATTAAGTCCCATTCACCAACCATCATTAAATTTTCAATAACAACTGCTGATGATGATTTATGCAAAAAATTAGAACCACATACATCTATTACATCTGAAAGATTTACGGCACTACAAACCCTTGCTCATCATGACATTTTTTGTGGTGTTCTCATTATACCTATGTTGCCATTTGTCACAGATACAGAGGAAAATATAATAAGAATCCTACGCATGGCGAAGGATTCAGGTGCAAAATTTGTGTACACTTACATGGGTATGACCTTGCGAAAAGGTAGCCGTGAATATTTTTATAATCAATTAAACACAATATTCCCTGATGTAAAAGAAAAATATGAAAAACGATATGGTATACGTTATTCATGCAATTCACCCAGAGCAAAAAAGCTTTGGAGTGTATTTACATCAGAATGTGAAAAGCTTGGCTTACTATATGACATGAAAGCCATTATACATCATTATAAAGCAGGGTATGACCGACAATTACAATTGTCTTGATTTATGCAATTTGCATCCCCATTAAAACAGCACCAACACCTGATGACAAAACTGCTGTTCCTAGCAGACCATAAAATGTTAATTGAAGCACATCACCTTGGGTTAAACTTACAATGGCTTCACAGGCATAGCTTGACAATGAAATAGCCGCAACTTGGCTAAGTTCAGACATAGCTGTGCCATTTTTGTATACAGAGGCAGACAGTAACGCCGCTGCTGTGACATTTATCTTGTAGGAAATATGATATACACCTGTACGTTGTACTGTAAATTGTGTATTCGAGGCATTCGCACTAAAGCCATTGTTATAGATCATGCTGGCAAGGGGAATCGCTGTACCAAGCAAAATAACAGCAATAGTAGACCCTACACGATTCTGCGCACAAAAGGCAGCTGTATTACCAGGGGTTATACTATTCAAATATTCCAGTGAAATAGAACTAGCCATATTGTTTCTCCTACGGAACGATGATATAAGGAATCATTGCTTGTGCCGTCACAGATAATGCAAGATAAGCGGTGTCGGTAATGTTTTGATTCACCCACCCAGGTGAACTTGGTGTATCGCTAGATGTCAGCCCTGCATTCCAATACCAAAAAGAATTTGTTGCGGTTACATATGCATAATCTGCCATTGTTCCTGTTGAAACAGCAGATTCCAATGATGCGGCAGTGGCAAACTGCCCTTTAAAATGTGATATTACACTTGGCGGCAACAAGGATACAGGTACTAATCCACTACTATCAAGTGTAGCTAATCCATTGGGTGTACCTTCTATTGATTTTAAATATTCCAATGATATTGCTGATGCCATAATAAAAACTCCTTTAATTGGGATAAATCACCCATAATATATCTGTACTAAGCTTCTGGTCATCGGTTAAAGCATCGTAATTTGCTTCGGTAATCCATTGTAACGCTACCCCTCCAGCGTCCCCTTTTGGGCCAGTTGGCCCAGTTGGGCCTTGCATTATTGATGCATTTAGTGCCGATTCCATTTGTTGTTTTAATATAATTTGCTCTCTAGCCGCTACGTCCAGCGTCCGCTCTACACTGTTGTTTACTTCCAATATTTCTGATATTGTGGCAGGTGTAGTGGGTTTGATATCTAAAGTGCCTAGAATATATTGGATTTTTTCACCTTCTGCATTGATGACATGGCTTAAAGCCACTTCCTCCATGGCAATAGAGGATAAAAGAAGATTGATTGCTTCTTCTCTTGAAATGTTTGTTGAGTCAGACATAACATAATACCTCCAAAGACATGGTATTCAAAATATCTTAAATTGTTAAAAAAAAGTTCCCATCCATAGGGAACTTTTAATAATTTACTTTTTTCTTGTCAATTATTCAATTAAATCTGAAACCTGCGGGTCAGGATTGCTGTCAAAGGCTACACATAATTCAGGCGCAGCTTTTTCAAAAGCATTAAGTACTCTAGGGTCGAAATGACTAGGGCTGGTTCTGCCATCACCATTTAAGATGATATCCATAGCTTCTTCATGGGTGAATCCACGTTTATATGGACGCGAACTTCTTAATGCGTCATAAATATCAGCAACAGATACTATTCTGGCAGCAAGGGGAATCTCCTCCCCTTTTATTTTATTGGGATACCCTGTGCCATCAAAGCGTTCATGATGGTTTTGAGCAATGTCAATCGCAACATTAAGATGGTTTTTATCATTTGGTAAAAACGCAGAAATTTGCCGAAGCAAATCTCCGCCGCCACTTGTATGTTTTTTCATTTCGTCAAATTCTTCAGATGTCAAACCACCTTGCTTATGCAGTACCGCATCAGGCACAGCAACTTTCCCTACATCATGAAGGGGGGAATACGTAGCAATTAAATCCACTTGTTCATCATTTAGAATGGTCGGATAGTTTTTGGACAATTCTTTTGCAATAAGATATGTTAGACTTTTTATTCTTGCAAGATGCGCACCTGTGACTTTATCGCGGCTTTCGGACAACAAAGACATACCCATAATAACTGCACTGTGGGTTGCAACAAGTTCACGTGTGCGTTCTTCAAGTTCACGGGCGCGGGCAAGCACCATGCCCTCAAGATTATCCCGCAGGGATTTAATTTCTATATGGTTGCGTATTTTTACAGAAATTATATCTGGAACATATGGTTTTTTTATATAATCAACTGCACCAAGTTTTAAACCTTTTTCTTCAGAAAAGTGGTCTGCTTCACCTGTAACAAAAATAACAGGAATATTATTAAGCCCATCATCTTCACGCATTTTTTCAACAAGTTCAAATCCATCCATTTCTGGCATATATAAATCTAATAAAACAATGTCAGGCTTTACATTACTTTTCATGAGTGTCAGGGCTTCCATCCCGCTTGTTGCCGTGACAACAGTATAGTCATCTTCTAAGATAGACTCCAAAATCATCAGGTTTACGGGAACATCGTCCACTGCCAAAATAGTGTGCCGCACAAGCCACCCCCTCTAAAATTGATAAAACACTACACACGTATCAATAATAACCTAGGCAACACAAAAATTCAAGACCTTATCTTATAAACCCAAAATTTACTGCAAAAGCTACCGAATAAACGCAATTAAATTTGAAAATGCATTGATTAAATATGGCGTATCACTGCCTTCAATAAATATTCTATAGGTTGGAACAGCGGCGTATGACGTACCCTGTTGGGTACTTTGATATTCCTGCAAGTAAACCATGTCCATATTTGTAATAATGATTGGTTCTTCTAAAGCGCGCTCATGTACATGTTGCATGAAGGTTAATAGTACTTCGTCTGGTGCAAAAATCATTTGGGGTTCGCGCATATGACCGATAACCTCACCAAACATCATATCTATCCATTCAATGCCATGTGCAGTGATATAAAATTCTATAAAATTAGAATATACAAGCTGCCCACGATAGGATTCACGATAAACGCGGCGAATACCATTGTCCCATGCATATGTGATGTCAGGTACAAAATTTGGAAAGTGTTTATTGATAAACGTACTGGAAAGTGCAATAGCTTCCTCGTGGGTAATTTGATGTGTTATCTCATTTGGATATCCAAGCCCTCTAATGTCAAAATCAAAAGAAATTAACCCACTAGAGATGATAAGCTCACTATAGCCTTTTCTAAACTGCTCACGCCCTGAGTCTGGCATTGACTGTACTGTGGATGGGTCGTCAAAAAAAATTGACAAAAGCCATTCTGTGTCGTAATAGAATCCCAGTACGTCCAAGGGGCGCATAGGCGGAAAACGTCTCATTGGAATCGTATAGAGACTCACATTATTTTGCCCAAGTACGATATTTATGTTGCGGTCGCGTTCGGTCGTCATCGTATAGCGGCGATGTTCCATAAGAAGCAAAATGCCCAAAGCTCCATTTAAAATGATAAATGCCACCATAATATAACTTTTGGCTTTTTCCCATTCCACTTTAATATACTCCTTTCCATACCCAGTAGACAGTCATTTTAATAAGTCTCCCCTTGAGGTGCGATAAAAGGCTGTAATGACGTTTCTTGTCCGCGAACGATTGGAAACCCTAATGCAAAGGCTTCTTCGATATCTAAAGTTTCCATGTCAAACCAGCTTAATTCATCAATGTGAAAATAATGTGCCAAACGGCGATAATGCACTACACGCCCATGGTCTACAGTTACCTCAATAGGTGCGGTAAGCGGTTCACGGCAGTTTGGTCCTGTATACCAACTGTACTCTAGCCAAAGGGGAAAATCGCCTACAGTCAGTCCAAAATAAAAAACATGAGCCGTTCCCGCTACATCATAGTCCATAAGAAAAGTCTCATTGATTACATTTGGGTCAGCATTGATAAATGCCAAAGCAGCAGAAAAATCAGATAATAAATTGCCCGGTGCTGTACGTCCTGCTGAACGATAACTTCTATACTCTAACACATCAAAAGGCAGATATCGCACCGTTGTATTTTGTCCTGTAAAAGTATAAACACCATCTACACCAGAAAATTGGTTCATTGTCGCAGGATTGCTGAAAAACACCCCAATTTGAGCGCGGATTGACGAGAATGTAGGGTCACCATGGGCAGCCAAGTGGGGATTATGAGATTCAATTGAATAGTAGTTAAATCCAACTTCTGCACGGGGTGCAAAATCATTGCCTACTGCAACAAAGTGCTTATCTTCTGCCTTAATGGGTGGAATATAGACTGTAAAATTTTCTATAGGATGATTACGCCCCCCCGGTGCTATTGAAAATTCCCACGCGTTTATGCCATCCATAAAAAATACCCGTACATTTGTATCAGTAGTCGTTGACGGTTGAACGGCTATTGAATTAAAGTGCATAACACCGTGGTTTGTTAAAGCTGTACCATTACGCCGTCCCATGGACATTGCAAAGGTTTCTGCATCTATGGAAAAGGCATATTCATAAATGAATACAGGTCGGCTTTGTATACGAAAACGTCCTGCGGGGTTTGCAATTTCAACAGTACCAACAAAGTGACCATCATGAAAAATTGCCTCAATTGTATTAGCACCAAATTCCCATGCATCAGAAGTCTCTATGTCACTATAGCGAATATTAAACCGTCCATCACCCGCACCATAAACAATACGGAAAGGCTGGGCCCACGCACTACGCCCATCTGGCACAGCAGGAGGAAACCTCGCTTCAAGATATAAAAAAAAGTTACGATTAGTCAAATTTACAAACCAAAGCTGACTTATTTGATAAACCGCAAGCCCCGCAAGTGCAATAATACATATAGATTTTAAAGAAGAGATTATTTTCTTTAAATTTTTTTTTGAATTTTTCACCCTTATACCTCACTAAGCCTATTGAATCTTAGCACCATAGTCGTGCCCTGCCCCAATTGACTTGTGGCATAAACACGCCCGCCATGCTCTTCCATGATTTCCTTCACAATAGCCAGTCCAAGCCCAGTACCCCCCATTGCACGAGCGCGGGCTTTATCCACTCGGTAAAAACGCTCAAAAACACGATTTATGCTTTCCGGCGGAATACCTATGCCTTGGTCTTTTATAAACACGCGGAAATATTTTTCCGTGGTTTCAAGGGTTATTCGGATATTGGTATCTTCAGGACTATATTTTATAGAATTAGACAAAATATTGTATACCACTTGATTGATTCTGGCGGCATTGGCTTCGATAAAATATGGAGTTTTGGGCATTTCAAAGGTTATCACTTGCCCTTTTGTGTCCGCTTGAATACCTGCTTGTCTGATAGAAAGACGAATGAGTGCAACAAGGTCTACCACGTCCATTTCAATAGAATACTGCTTCGAGTCAAGTCGCGAAAGCTCTAACAAATCAGTCACAAGAATAGACATGCGCTGTGCTTCATCATCTATAACTTTTAAGAATTTCTTTGTAATTTCAGTATCATCTAACGCACCGTCTAAAAGGGTTTCAGAATATGTGCGGATAGAAGTAAGGGGCGTACGCAATTCATGGGAGACATTTGCCACAAATTCCTTACGCATATTGTCTAGCTTTCTTTGACGTGAAATATCTTGTAAGACGATAAGATATCCGTCTACATCACCAAATTCACTGGAATATGCTGTTACTGTTGCAGAAAGATAAAATTCTCCTTCTTCATATATGGAATCACGTACATCCCCTGGACGCAAAGTTTTTACATCATCTATATCAAAACCTAACAATGACAAGACATGACTTAAATGGGTAGTGCCTATGTTAATGCCATGTAAAAGTTCTGTACTGGCAGTATTTGCACGTTCTAAACGCCCCACGGCATCATATGCCAACATTCCCGCAGGTGTATTTGATAAGATGGCTTCACGTTTGTTTTTTTCACTTGCCATTTCGCTTAATGTGTGCCTAAGTTCGGATGCCATAAAGTTAAAGTCTTCAGCAAGGTCGCCGATTTCATCTTTACTTGCCACGTCTATTTTCCTAGAAAAATCACCAGAAGCAATGGCTTTAGCATGACGGCTAAGTGTTACAATTGGGTTTGTCAAACTATTCCCCACAAAAAACCACAAAATAACGGTGATTACAAGTGCAATAATCACCGACAATACAAAATAAAATGTCATCCGAGAGAGCGTATCATTCATAAGATGTGCGCTGATACGCGTAAACACAATAAAATCTTCACCATCACGGCTTACAGGCATTGCAAAAGTAAGATATTGTTGCTCAACACCGTGTTGGTTAGGCAAAATACTACTTGAAGAAAAACTTTCTACCCCTGCCAAGGCTTCAATAACAGAGCTATCATTAAAAGTCAAATATGGACTTACAAATTCTAAAGGAGCTATTGTTTGTCCTAAATTATTTAAAATCGCACCATCAATTTCATGTTCGCCCTGTCCAAACATATACCATGACGCATCTAAAAAAGTGCCAAGTTCATAAACTTGTACAATACGCTCATTGATGGAAACTGCCTGACTACGCAGGCGGTCATGGGCATTACCAACTTCAATATCCCGCATTGCAAGCAACATAAATGTGCCGCTTACGGTCATAACAACCAAAACAACAGCGGCATAAATGACTATCAGCTTAGTCTTTATGCTTCTCATTGCAAGCCGTCACCAAACTCCTGTGTAAAGTGATAACCCACCCCGCGTTTTGTTAAAATATATGTGGGCGCGTCTGGTGTAAATTCCAATTTTGTACGAAGACGGCGTATGGTTACATCAACCGTGCGTACATCACCAAAATACTCATAACCCCATACTTTTTCCAATAGGGCTTCACGAGTGAAAACATGCTTATTTTGGGTAGCTAGAAATTTCACAAGCTCAAACTCTCTGCGGGTTAAATCTACAGTTTCACCTGCGCGTTTTACTTCATACATATCAAGGTCAAGGGTTAATTCACCAAAAATTAAACGGCTACTCGCACTTTGGGGCATTGTGCCTGGAGTATGCCCCCTGCGAAGGTTTGCCATGACACGCGCAAGCATTTCTCGCACGCCAAAAGGCTTTGTAATATAATCATCTGCGCCAAGCTCGAAACTTAGCACTTTGTCAGACTCTTCCGCCTTTGCTGTAAGCATAATCACTGGCACTTGTGATACTTTGCGCAAGCGTTTACATACTTCATAACCGTCTAAAAACGGCATCATAATATCTAATATGACCAAATCGGGATTTTCTGACAGTGCTAATTCAAGTCCTTTTTTTCCGTCATTGGCTTCTATGGTTTCATATCCTGCTTTTCTTAAATTGTAAGATAAAATATCTACAATCGCTGCTTCATCATCGACTATCAATATTTTTGCGGGCATTATTTAATCATCTCCATTTTCGTCTTGTGGTGGCAAACTACCCATTTCAACGATATGTGTAATTGGCTCACTAATGACTATTGAATCTAGGACTTCACGGTCTACCTCTTCCCAGTTTATGCGCGTTATACGCGTTTGGGCATGTTCCTCGCCTGGGCGACCTTGTTGAATGGTTCGTACTTCAGCAGGTGCAAGATGCGGATTGTGAATTTGCTGAACAGGCATGGGAATTTCTTGTGACTGACTGGTATAGTCAAAAGAACGCACATTCAACAAAGGAACAGTGGTGTAAACTTGCAAACTTTGCCCAATCGACAATACTGTCGTGCGGGTTATTCCTGGGTTATGCATTTCAATTGTGTCAATCAGTATACCAAACCGCTGGGCAATTAGCCCCAAAGTGTCTCCGCTTTGAACCGTATAAGAAACAATCGCACCTTCCTGACGATCCATTCTTCGCACTGCATCTTGTATAGTGTCAAACACAAAGTTTGTAGGGTCAACAAAGCGTGTTTCAAGCCGCCAGTCTTCTACAAATTCAGCACGGACAGTCAGACCATCTATAGCAAAATTACTTTGCATTTGATGCTCTACTACCTGAACATCTGCCATACTGCGCATGGTAGCTTCTAAATTATTATTCACAAAAATGTTTATTGCCGCTATTTCATAAGTAAAGCCGTATTGCGGAGTGGTTAAACGGGTCAGCATTTCGCCAAGAGCCATGCGGTCTTGAACAGCCGCACGTGTCTCACGAAGGGTTAATCTTTCGTTGACAATCACATCAACGCCGCCAAGGTTAAACTCCAACTGCCCAACTGCCATATCATGAAAACGCTCAGAATCCATATCTGGAAGAATGTTTATATAACCTACATGTTGCTCATCTAAATACACAGCAAAGGCGTTATCTGTAAAAATTTGCGTAATCAATATGATTACGATTGCCAATGCAGTCAAACCGATTATCCCTAAAATAGAAAATAGCTTCACTTTCGGATTCAGTTGAAAAGAAGGCGCAGAACGCCGTGATACAGGTCTGCGTGATTTTGGTGGTGAAGCATGTCTTTTTGATGGGCGCGGCGGCTTTTTTTGCGATGGGGGAACATCACGAGAAGCCCCTCTAGGAGGAGGGGCTGTTTCAGTGTCAATCATCGGAAGAGACTTATTATTGCGTCGTCTGCTTCGGGGAAGTTCAAGCTCATCTGGATTTATATAATCAGGTGCGTCAAGCTGAACTGGTTTAGGGGGTGATTTGTACCCACCTTTATTGGAATCGTCTCTAGGCAAAAATCATCACCTCGCTTAAATGGGATATTCCCCCAAATCCCATCATTATTTCATGGTTTAGCGTTCTAGTCTATGGTAGTACAGTAATAGATTGAGCCACATTTGACTGTGGTGCAGTCATGACCACATGCACATTCATGTTGACACGAAGGTCTGCAAAAACAAGGGTTGTACCGCCGCGGGTCATTGTTGTAGATGTATTGGTTTGTATTGTATGGGTGGTTTGGCTTGTACCTTGCCCAGAAACAACTACAATCGAACCATCTGCGCGGATAGATTGAATGAAACCTAGTACAACTGGGTTTTGACCTTGGGTACTGCCCATGATTGTAATTTCAATAACTTCACGGCTATCCAATGCAATTTCAAGTTGCATTCCTATACGCAATGTATAGATGTCAAAAATACCAGGCATTACGATGAGCGTTACCAAATTTCCATCTGGATTTAAAATCGTAATTTCAGCATTGCGTTCAGTGATACGAATTTCTGTCAACCGTCCTGATGTGTTAGAGCGGATACCTGTTGCGGCAACAGATAAAAGACGGTCAAACTCCACATAAGCTACAATGTTGTCACCAATACGCAGGTCGCTCCAACTAAGATTGTGAACATGACCCCGCGTAAAGGTTGTGCCTGAAGTTGCCCTAAGTTCATAAGTTGTTCCCGATTCTACTTGAACCGTTAAAGTTGGATTTCCGCCGACAGTATCCGCAGGGCGCGCTTCAATCAGTTCACCGCGAATTGTACGTTCACGTTCCATAAGTTCCATTTCATAAATGACACCGCCAGAAAATCCAAAGAATACAATGTCATTGACTTGTACATATCTAAGATAGGTTGCTTCACCGCCACGTGTAATCGTGGCATTGGGTGCAACGCTGAAAATACGTGACTCATTGATAACTTGCCCAATAATATTGACACGTTGCGTACGAATGGTAATGGTTTGGGGTGTCAAGGTTATATTTTCAACAAAACCTTCATCAACTTGCAGTGTTGCTGATGGTGTTGTAGGTTGTGTTGGTGTAGTCGCAGGTGTATCCGCATGGCTTGCACGAATACTCAAAATCTGACGCTGTGCATTCACTAAAACAGTTGCAGTCATGCCAGATTGTAAAAAAGATGCTGTTCTTTGTACATTGTCAACCATAATGACTGCATTGGATGCAAAAGAAAAAGTTTCTGTACCCCCAGCAGAGGTGATGGTCACTTGGGTGTCGTGGTGCATTGCAGTAATTGTTCCGTTAATGGTTACAACACCGCCGCCTTGGTTTGTGCCTTGTTGTGTAGTAGTTTGGCGGTTGGCAAGGGCATTAAAGAAAACTGTTGCCATTTGCGCACGGGTAAAATGCCCTGCTGGGTCAAAATTTCCGCCGCCACCTTGAATTATACCTTCATTTCTTGCATGGTAAACATATCTGCGAAATGCAATGTTAATTTGGGCATCATCAGCAAATGGATTGGGCTGAGGGAGTGTAAGCAGTTGTGCTTGAGAAGAATCTCCAATGAGACGCACTGTCCATGCAATGGCTTCTTGGCGGGTTAATAAAGGACGTTGTTCAGCTTGCCCAACACGGGTTACAAAATTTTGAACATCTGTCTGGGTCAAAATTCCGCGATACATTAAGAATGCTATTTCTCTATTTGCGCCAGAAATCCATCCGCTTGAAAATTGACTTGCCATGTTTTCTAAAAAGGGCATATTTTGCGCCTCTGCACGAGCAAAAACAGCTTGCTCATCAGGAGGCAATAATTCTGTTAAGTGACGGAATCCTGCTGCCATTGCAAAAATTTGTGCCGCTTCAAATTTGTTTAATGTATTATTGGGGTTAAAATTGCCTGCGGCGTTGCCTATCATAAACGCACCAATACCATTGTTGGGGTCAGATACCCAATTGATGGCTTCAAATGCAAAATGGTTTGGCGGGACATCATTAAATCTTTGGGCTGGATTCACCGCCATGACAGGTAAAATAGACCCAATTGTCATAAGTACGATAAGTGCAAATGCAACGATACTGTTACGCTTGTTAAAAATCATGTTAATTCATTCCCTTCTGGGTAAGTTAAATAAGTAGATTTTTTTTCATTTTTAAATTTATCATAAGCCACTTGGGCTTTATTTTTGTCTTCAAAGTATGCAAACACTGCCGAACCTGTACCACTCATTGCCGCACCCAATGCACCAAAAGATTCAAGGGCGTGGATGATTTGAGAAATTTCTGGGTGCATTTGGGTTGTCACTTGCGTAAAAGTGTTAAACAATGCACGAGAAATTCCTTGGATATCTTTTGTCTTTAACCCAGTTGTCATGCGATTAAGTTTATCTTGCCCTATGGAACGGTTTTTTACTGCATCAAGTCGGTTGTAAACATCTGCCGTAGATACATGAATATTTGGACATACCAGCAGAATATAGCATGACGGGTGGGCTGGAAGTGGGGTAAGTATTTCACCAATGCCTTCCGCCAACGCAGTTCCACCCATGATACAAAACGGAACATCTGCCCCCAAAGTTCCACCAAATTGTAGAATTTTTCTTAATGGAATGTCAAGTTCAAAAAGTGTGTTTATACCTTTTAAAGTTGCCGCACAATCACTGCTGCCACCTGCAAGTCCTGCACCCACAGGAATTTTCTTAGTGAGTTCAATATAAATGGGTTGATTGATGTGATATTCACGAATCAAAAGATTAGCGGCTTTGACAATCAAATTTGATTCATCGGTTGGAAGTGTTGGGTCATTGCAAACCAGCTTAACCCCATTAAAGCCTTCCCCTTTACAAATCGTAAGTTCATCGCATAAATCTAAACTTTGCATGACAGAAATAATGTCATGATACCCATTTGTCCGCTTGCCCAGCACATCTAGATAAAGGTTAATTTTGGCATGAGCACGCACCTGTACAAAACCCCCGGCGACAGGCCAGGGGCTTTGATAAGGGAATCGAAAGTCCAACGCGAGGGGACACGCTGGAAAAGATGAAATATTAGCGTTTTGAGAACTGTGGCGCACGACGAGCCCCTTTAAGACCATATTTTTTACGTTCTTTCATGCGAGGGTCTCTGGTAAGAAAACCTGCTTTTTTAAGGGGTGCGCGGAAATCACCGTCTGCAATTAGCAGTGCGCGAGAAATGCCATGACGAATTGCACCGGCCTGCCCAGTGTAGCCTCCGCCAAAAACATTTACTTTTACATCATATTTGCCAAGCATGTTTGTCAACTCAAGAGGTTGACGAACAATGAGTTTAAGTGTATCAAGACCAAAATAGTCATCAATACCACGTTTATTTATTGTGATATTTCCCTTGCCTGGCAAGAGATACACACGGGCAACCGCGCTTTTTCTTCTGCCGGTGCCATAATAAGAAACTGATGCCATATTTTATGAACTCCTTATTTTTTCGTATTTAGAGCCAAAACTTCGGGCTTTTGTGCCTGATGATTATGCTCAGAGCCGGCGTATACATGAAACTTTGAGAACATTTTACGACCAAGATTATTTTTTGGAAGCATTCCCTTAACAGCATGTGAAAGTACAAACTCTGGCTTGTTTTTCATCATATCTTTAAGTTTAGTTTCCTTTTTGCCACCAATGTGACCAGAATATCTTATATAAGTTTTTTGGTCCATTTTGCGGCCGGTGACTTTAACTTTATCAACATTGATAACAATGACATAATCGCCAGTGTCCACAGATGGGCTAAAGGTTGGTTTATGCTTACCGCGGAGAATGTGTGCGATTTGAGATGAAAGGCGACCCAAGTTTTGGTCAGCGGCATCTACAACAAACCACTTCCGCTCGACTTCATGGGGCTTTGTAATATGGGTGGTGCGCATGAGAACCTCCAAAGTGTTGAATAATATGAAATTAGAAGCATTTTGTAAATCCGGGGCTAGGATTCTGAATTATGTTAGCCCAAAACTTAGAAAAAGTCAAGACAAAAATGAAATTATAGTATACAATATACCCTGTCTACATTGTGCAACGTGCAATGTCCGTAGCAAAGCAGAGGAAGCAAACAAAGGAAGGAACGATGTAATATGACGAAAAAGAAGATTGCAATTTTAACAGGTGGCGGTGACGCACCAGGTTTAAATGCAGTTATTTACACCTTAGTGCGTGCATGTAAAAGTCTGATGGACTGTGAAGTTATTGGGTATAAGTTTGGGTATCGCGGACTATATACCAATGATTTTATGCCCCTAAACAGAAGCACTACATCAGGTATTTTGCATAAAGGCGGTTCGATTTTATACAATTCAAATAAGGATAACTTATTCAATTATACGGTAGAAGAAAATGGCGTAATGATTCAAAAAGACGTTTCTGACATTGCAATAGAAAATATGAAAAAGGCAGATGTACACGCATTAGTGGTACTTGGCGGCGACGGAACCCTAACCTCTGCCCGTGACTTTGCCCGCAAAGGCGTGAATGTTATCGGTGTACCAAAAACCATTGACAATGATTTAAGCGCGACAGAAATCACATTTGGTTTTGACACTGCGGTGAATATCGTCACAGACAATATTGGTAAGCTTCACACCACTGCCGAAAGTCATCACCGTGTGCTTATTGTAGAAGTTATGGGGCGTTCTGCTGGCTGGATTGCCCTTCACGCAGGCATTGCAGGCAGTGCAGACGTTATTCTTATCCCCGAAATAGAATATTCATTACAAGGCATTGTAGATAAAGTCAACGAACGCAAAACCCACGGCAAGCCTTTTACAATCGTAGCTGTCACCGAAGGCGCACGGTGTAAAGAAGGCGGGGCTTCTATAGGCAGAATTGTAGAAGATAGCCCCGACGCTATCCGTTTTGGCGGGATTGCACAAAAAATTGCCCATCAACTAGAACCCCTTGTTGAAAATGAAGTGCGCCATTGTGTACTTGGGCATATTCAGCGCGGCGGTGACACATCTGCTTTTGACCGTGTACTTTCCGCAAGATACGGTGTAAAAGCGGCTGAAATGATTAGGGACGGACACTTTGGCACAATGGTGACATTGCGTGACAATACCATGGGTTTTGTTCCACTGGAAGAAGTTGTAGGGGGCGGTGACATGGGTGAAACATCCGCTGGCGGCGCAAAAACTGTTGACCCTAACGGAGAGCTGGTGCGCGTGGCAAAGGCAATGGGCATTTCATTTGCTGATGAGTAAACGAATCAGCGCATGGATTATTTTCACAGTCAGTGTTGGCGTATTGATTGGATTGGATTTATGGCTGAAAATTTGGGCAGAAGCCAATTTACAGGGCACTCCACCTCGGGTTTTAATTGATGGATTTTTAGGGCTTCGATATTTTGAAAATTCGGGCATGGCTTTTGGAATGCTTGGAGGGCATGATTGGTCACAATGGGTGCTTTCCATTGTAAAAATTGTGATTATGATTGTGCTGGTAATTTATTACCACAAGATTCCTTTAGAGCGCAAATACTGGTTTACGCGTATCCCTCTTATTTTGATTTTTGCAGGGGGTGTCGGCAATTTAATTGACCGCATAACCCTTGGTGTTGTGCGAGATATGCTAGAGTTTTTGTTTGTAAATTTTGCTATTTTCAATCTGGCGGATGTTTTTGTGGTGACGGGTTGTATTTCATGGATAGTTTTTGAACTTTTTATTGTCAAGGATTTTGCGAGAAAATGAGCATTGTACACATTGAAGTCACCCAAGCATTTGATGGACAGCGTGCTGATGTTTTTTTAACAGAAAATTGCGCAGAAGTTTTAACACGCAGTGCAGCACAGCGCATTTTAGGAAAAGACAAGAATCGCCGTGTAAAAGCAGGGGAAGTTTTAACATGCGAAATCCCCGCCCCTATACCTGATGAAGCTTTGCCAGAAGATATTTCCCTAGACATCCTATATGAAGATGGGGATTTGCTGGTTATCAATAAGCCCCGTGGCTTGGTGGTTCACCCCGCCGCAGGAAACTATACAGGCACATTGGTCAATGCGTTGTTGCACCACTGCGGTGGGGATTTATCAGGCATTGGCGGCGTAATGCGCCCAGGTATCGTCCACCGCTTAGATAAAGACACATCAGGACTTATGGTAGTAGCAAAGAACGATAATGCCCATCAAGCACTTGCTTCTCAATTGGAAACCCGAAGGATGGGGCGTATTTACAATGCGATTGTTTTAGGTACAGTAAAAAAAGACGCATTTAAAATCGACCTGCCCATAGGGCGGCATCCTACCGACCGAAAAAAAATGGCAGTGCTTACACACACAGGGCATAAGACCCGCTCTGCCATGACCCACATTGATGTATTAGAACACTACGCCACTAAACGGGGACGCTTTACTTTAATTGCCGCAAAGCTGGAAACAGGGCGCACCCATCAAATACGTGTACACATGGCGTATGTAGGACATCCTGTACTTGGGGACTTAACCTACGGTGCAAAACGTCCAATGTTTTCACTGGACGGTCAAGTGCTTCATGCAAAAACAATTCAATTCATTCATCCAACCACAAAACAATCCATGGAATTTACATCATCTTTGCCAGCATATTTTCAAAACGCATTAAAGTACATTCTATAAAACCCCCTTGTGGACATATACATTACTAATATGTCTACAAAGGGGTTTTACATATATGCGCGAATTTATGATTCTTATTGGTGAGCTTATCATCATTGCAGTGATTCAAACGGTGCTGGATGCAGTGTTCACCGAGCTTGAAATAGAAAAGCAAATACGCGTCGTCAATATTGCCTGTCTGATTCTCAGCTACTTCTTGCTTATCAGATTTGTAAGCAACCACTTCTTAGGGGAACTCACTTCCATGGTGAATTTAACATTTTAATTAAAAAACGAATGGTTATAGCATTTATACTTTCAAGGGCACTTTGGAAAACAGAGTACATTAAAATATACTCAGCTGCCCTGTTTGCGGTACATTCAGTGGGTTTTAGAAACTAACGGAAAGAGGTTTTCACATTTCAGCAAGTGGAGTTTTGCTAAATCCCGAAGGGCGCACTACAGTGTCAACTTGCTGATACTGTAGTGCGCTATATTGCAATTGACTCACTTGTTTAACACAGGCATCCAAATATACCAAGCATAGTTTTCATCAATTTTTCCGTCTGGGTAACAGTCAAGCATTGAAATACTTTCATCACGTACATATTGACTTTGAGGAAACCATTCCGTAACTATGCGGGTAATCGCTTCGCCCACTTTAGAGCCTGTTTCGCCCTTAAAAGTGAAAACAGCCCATGTTGCTTCGGGTATGGTTTTCATGGTCATACTTTTAATATCGGGTTTTGTGCCTTTGTATTCCGCACCTATAATTGTTGGTGTTTTGCCGTCAATCGAATGAAAATCAGTTGCACCAACTTGCCAAAACGGTGCTGTGTAATAACTTGGATTGCCCTTGTTCCATAACGCTTGATTAAAAGTTCCGCTACCGTCTGCACCATCTCCGCCGTCTAAAAACTGCCCCCACAATGAATCTTTCCATTCTTCTCCAGGTGTAAAATGACCCGCAAGCCCCATGATTTGGAAGCTCCCCATTTTCTCAATCCTAAATTCCATTTCGTTCACTCCTTTTATAGTAAGCATGAAGGAAATTGGTGGATAGGTTTTAAGCGATACACTTGTTTTTCGGGCAGACAAAGGCGTTGTTCCATGAAGTGCCTTGAATGCTCGCGTAAACGTGGTAGGCGATTCATAACAGTATTTCAAAGCAATATCAAGAATTTTACCATTGCCGTTTTGAATGTCAAAAACGGCTTGTGATAATCTTCTACAGCGTATATACTCCGAAATAGACATTCCTGCCATGAATGAGAATATCCGAGAAAATTCATAAACAGAACAACCGACAATCCGTGACAATGATTCGTACTTTATTGGCTGTGTCAAATTTTCTTCGATATGCTCAATGACTGCGTTCACTCCCTTTAACCAGTCCATGCAATCCCTCCTCTCGCCTATAATTTTAAGGGAACGTAAATTATTTTTCTTTACATTTCTTGCTAATTTAGGATAGTTTCATAATCCATGAATTGCGTACATTAATATTTTCGATAAAAAATATGTTGAAATAAATTTTGAAATACCCTTTACAAATTAAATTCTATAAACAATGCTTATTTTTAACCGACGAAATATTCAAGTGCTACATCAAGGGCTGTGCTTGGGTCAACGATAATATCGGGCCATAGTGTTTGTTGGTCGGCGTTGACATCAGGACGCATAAATCTACTGTATGAAACGATGACACTAAGCCCTGAATAGGATAAGGAAAATGTGAGCATATCCCCAAATGCACTTGGATAATTGCGGCTTGGCTCGCCAATAATATGACCAAAGTTACCGTCTTGTACCCAAGCTGTCATCATCGTCCCAGAACTGTAGGTATGCATATCTGTCAGCACAGAAACAAATACATTGTGAGGATTGTCAGCCGTTGTAGTATCAGGGGCAAAACTAAAATAATCATAACCCAATGTGGAAAGGATTGCATAATGCCATCCACCACGCTGCTCTACTGCAAGGGGCGTAATACGTCTGACCCCACCAAAGCCAGGCATGGTAAGCCCCATGGCATTAAGCAATCGCTGTCCTGCAAAGGAGTTACCGCCGCCATTGCCCCGCAAATCTATTACAAAATGGCGAATACCATCATACACCGCAGTTTCAATTGATTCTGCCGCTGCGGTAATATGTTCACCATCAATAAATGTGCGAAAGTCGATGTAAAACACATCACCAATCATTTCATATTGGATGATAAAATCTGCGCTAGGAAACCTTGCAATAAACAAATCAAAAAAGGTAGTGTCAACGGGTATGGCAACTTCCTCAACTACACCATCACTGTATATGGCAACGATAACCATTTCATCGGCTGTCATTTGCGCGCCTGCACGTTCAAGCAGTCTCCAATGAGATGCATGTATAGAATAAATAAACATCCTGTCCCATGCATTTTCATAAAAATAGTAGGTATCAATTGTCTCAATAACTTCTGATACAGGGATACCGCCAATATACTGCACTTCGCCAAGGACTTCGCCCTTTTCATCGGCTAAAAATAGTGTGCCATCCACTGTCACTATCCAATGGACATTAAGCATTTTATCATCAAGTATGGGTACACCATTTTCATTGACAAGGGAAAACCCTGCACCCATATGTCCATCTTGCAACAAAGCAATGTAACGCTGTGCCGCCCACACAAAGTCCTCAAGGGTTATATCCCCTAGTACATATGTTAAAAATTCATCACGGCGGACTTCATAATCATCTGGCAACATATCATCAAAAATGAAAATAGGATGGGTTGCTTCAATGGTTCTCACCAGTTGTAAAGCATCAGCGGCAAGACCGCTTTGATGGGTTGCACCAAAACTTTCCGGCAATAATCTTGAACGGTCAATTGTGCCAACACGACTGTTACCAGGAGTAAATGCAAATTCAAAAAGTGTCAACAAGTCTTCTGTTGTGATATATGACCTATTTCCTTGTAAAAATGCACCTGATTCAAGGGGTAGGTGCATTTCAAATTCAGGAAAAGACACGTTGGCATTTTGGGTTTCAAAAACCATATGCGCCCAATCAATAAAAACATGTATAGATTGCTCGTCTTCGTCCCAAATGACTTCACCGCCAACATCTTCAAAAAGTTGACGTATGGGAAGCGGCTCGGCTGCAAACGCTATAAGTGGAGACGCGGCAAGCACGGCAATCATCAACACAGCTATTGTTTTTTTGATAATTTTTTTCATCAGTTATTCTCCTTATGATTAGTATTTGCTCAAGTCTAACACGAAATCTAAGGAAAAATCAATTTTTATCTAGCGAATAGGGCAAAATATTGGTACACTAATGAGAAGGATTAAAGGAGGCAACAAAAGTATGAATTATGGACAAGCCTTGGCTGATATTTTAGCCGCACAAACCAATTTACCCATTGAGGAGATAATTCCAGCCATTGAAACGCCGCCAGACCCAAAGATGGGACACTTGGCGTTTCCATGTTTTCGCTTGGCAAAGGCACTAAAAAAAGCCCCGCCTGTGATTGCAAGTGAACTGGCTGAAAAAATAGAAGCATCCCGCCCTACATGGCTTGGGCAAGCGGTTGCAACAGGCCCTTATGTCAATATTTTCTTTGACCGCGGAGTTTTTGCGGCAGATGTACTGGTGGAGGTTTTAGACGCTGGGCAAGAATACGGTTCTTTACATCAAGGCAATGACCAAAAAGTCTTGGTGGAATATTCTTCGCCAAATATTGCAAAGCATTTTCATGTGGGACACCTTGGCTCTACTATTATTGGCAAAGCCCTAGACAATGTTTACCGCTTCCTTGGATATGATGTAACCAGTATCAATCACTTGGGTGATTGGGGAACACAGTTTGGCAAGCTGGTGACTGCATACTTAAAATGGGGCAGCCATGAAGAAATTGAAAAAACTGAAATTGACGGGCTGGTCAAACTGTATGTCAAATTTCATGAAGAAGCTGAAAAAGACCCTAGCCTAGATGATGATGCACGGGCTTGGGTTGTAAAAATGCAAAATGGCAACGAAGAAGGCCTGATACTTTGGCGGTGGTTTATCGAACTAAGCATGTCGGAATACAATCGTCTATACAAACGCATGGGTGTATGTTTTGACCTTATACGGGGTGAATCATACTATTCTGATAAAATGGATGCAGTGGCGCAGGAATTGTCTGCCAAAGGTCTTCTTATAGAAAGCGAAGGGGCGAAAATTGTAGACCTTGAAGACCACGGAATGCCTCCTTGTTTAATTTTGCGCTCGGACGGCGGCACACTATACCCTACACGGGATATTGCCGCTGCAATTGACCGTTATAATACCTTCAAATTTGATAAGTGCCTATATGTGACCGGCAACGAGCAAAGTCTTCATTTTGCCCAATGGATGAAAGTTGTAGAACTAATGGGGCATGAATGGGCGAAAGGACTTGTGCATATTCCTTATGGCATGTTCTTGTTTGAAGGCGGCAAACTGTCTACACGCAAAGGCGATGTCATTAAAATGGAAGACCTATTTAACATGGCAGAGGAAAAAACATTGGCAATCATTGAAGAAAAAAACCCTGAACTTGCAAATAAAAAACTTGTCGCACAACAAGTAGGCATTGGTGCGATTGTATTTAATAAACTTTACACCAGCCGTATGAAAGATACGATGTTTAGTTGGGAACGCGCCCTAAGTTTTGAAGGGGAAAGCGGCCCATATGTACAATACACTCATGCCCGCACATGCAGTGTATTGCGCAAAGCATTGAGCGGTGGAAGCACATTGGACTTTAGCGAAATGGCATTGGCAATGGTTTCTAAGCCATCATTTAATGGAAACCTTTTAACAGAAGATGAAACCTTTGACGTTTTACGCTTGCTCAAAGACTTTCCTCGTAAAGTTGAAGAATGCGCAGAGAAATACGAGCCATATATCATCGCAAGGCATTTAATGGATTTGTCTCAAGGGTTTAATGCATTCTATCATAAGCATACTATACTGGTAGACGATAATGAGCCATTGCGTTTGGCACGGTTAGTATTAACCGCCGCTGTGCGTCAGGTGCTTAAAACAGGGCTGGGGCTTTTAGGCATTGCTTCACCTGCTGTCATGTAAAGGATTTGATTTTACTTGAGTTTCAAAGAGATACTGCAAACATTTAAAGCGACCTTTATTACGTCATTGCCTTTAGCGGCTGTCATTATCATTGTGACGGTATTTATCGCGCCTATGCATGACCCTTTTGATTACGTGCGCTTGACAGTGGGGTATGTGGGGGTTGTTATTGGGCAATCACTGTTTCTTGTAGGGCTTGAAGCCAGCGTTTTACCTATTGGCAAGGAGATTGGAAAATCCCTTGAAAAGATTAAAAAAGTCTCTATTATCATCCTTTTTGGCGTAATGTTCGGCTTCTTTGCCACTATTGCAGAGCCTGCAATGTGGGTGCTGGCACGGCAAACAAACATGATTGTCCATGCTGTTTATGTTCCTATTTTTGTGCTGATTATGAGTACAGGTGTAGGTATTGCCGTGGGTTTTGCCCTGTACAGAATCATGAAGGACACAGATATACGCAAAGTTTTTTTCGTGCTATATATTGTTACATTTTTAGCCATTGCTTTAGTACCAGAGCAGTTTGTGGCTTTGGCATTTGACGGAAGCGGCGCAACGACTGGTGATATTTCTGTTCCTTTTGTGCTTGCACTGGGCATGGGCGCATGTACTGCCCTATCTAAAAAGGGCGGTCATGATGACAGTCAGGAAGATAACTTCGGAATTATTGGTATTGCTTCCGTTGGACCAATTTTGGCTATTTTCCTATATGGCATTGTTTTGCGCTTTACCCATGGTGGAATGCCCCCTGAAAGCGTGTATAATCCTGCCGCGCTACCTACAGATGTTGGCGTAGTGTTGCGTGCAAGTTTTATGGATACTTTAATCGCCCTTCTTCCGCTTATTGTGGCATTTATTCCATTCCAATTTTTGCTTATTAAAATGCAGAAAAAACCCTTCATTCGTATTATGTTGGGGATGATTCCTGTATTTGCAGGGTTGCTCATTTTCCTTTTTAGCATAGACTTTGGTTTTGCTTTTGCAGGGCAATATATCGGTGAGACTTTTATGCACCCCACACGCCCATTATGGTTTAGGTTGTTGTTGTTATTGGTTGGCTTTGTTTTAGGCATGGCAATTACACTGACAGAACCTGCCGTCACCATCCTTGGCGAACAATTGGAAGAAATGATTAGTATAAAAAGTATCACCACACGGTTGACACTGGCAATAGGTATTGGATTTTCTGCAATACTTGCCATTGTAAAAATTATGTATGAGATAAATATTTTATGGTTTATCGTGCCATTGTATATTGGGGCAATCGTTATGATGAAATTTACACCAAAGTTGTTTGTTGGGCTTGCGTTTGACTCTGGCGGAGTTTCTGGCGGGGCATTGTCCTCGGCAGTGCTTACGCCCCTTACGTTAGGCATTGCCCAAGCAGTTGCCACCGCCGCGATAGCGTCTGGACAAGAGGCGCAGTCTATTCTCACCAATGGTTTTGGTATACTTGCATTTATTTCGGTTACGCCACTGATTGCAATTCAAGTGCTGGGTATCATTTACGCTAAAAAAAGATTAGGTTGATATGTTATGCCACAAATATTTGCAGATATAACCAGCAAGGGTATCACTGTGTACACCCCAGAAAAAAATGGGGCGTGGAAAACTGCATTAACGCCCCTACCCTCGGATTTTTTCAGGCAGCAAGTTGCTGTTGATTTACCCAAGTTTAAATCATCATCTGTGGTGCTTGTTGCAAATCTGCGCAAAACAGCGATTCGCATAGTGGATATTCCAATAAGTAAGCGCAAATATGACAAGTGGGAGCTGGTGTCTTCCACATTTCCAATTGGAGAACAGATGAACGAAAACACTCACATTTTTGACGGCAGTGAATTTATAACAAAAGGTAATGAAGTATCTCGTTTTTTTATGGCGGCTATTCCTATAGAGATTAGCGAAGCCATAACACGTATAGGTGAATCGCTTGTGGGCAATCTCTACCGATTAGAGCGTATTGACACAGTGGAAAATATTTTACTAAAACGCTATAGCCCTGAATCTCACAATGGGATTGTTTTAATTTTATTGCCCCAAGACGAAGGGTTGCGTATGCTAACCCTTGCCAATGGCTTACCTGAATCGGCATACTATATCAGCAACCACGTTACCCACAGAAAAGCGGAATTTTTACGTGGTTTACATAGTATAGGAAAAAAACCAAGTATAAAAGTTGTTTTTTTATATCATACCCTTGAACATATTGTTAAATGGGGTTGGATTCATGATATACTAGAAAATGTCCAAATAGAAGAAAAACCATTCTGTTTAATATAGGTGATAAGTTGAAAAGCGCGAAATTTGATTTAACCAGCGGCCCAATTATGCATAAGCTACTGACCCTTTCTGTACCGATAATGGCAACGGCCTTTATGCAAACGGCACATAATATGACCAATATGTTTTGGCTTGGGCGGCTTGGTGATGAATATGTTGCGGCGGCAGGGGTTGCGGGACAGTTCATGTGGCTGTCTATGGCATTTATATTTTTGTGCCGCATAGGTGCAGAAATTGGAGTGTCACAAAACATGGGCAAAGGCGACCCAGAAACAGCTAAAGCCTATGCACAAAATGGATTTATGCTATCCCTTGGTGTAGGTATTCTTTATGCTTTGGTTATCTTTGTGTTTCGGAGTCAGTTTATTGATTTTTACAATATAGATGACCCGTATGTAGCAAGCATTGCAGAGCATTACTTAGCCATTATTGCGCTCTCTTTTCCATTTATATTTACCCACCTTGTAATCACAAGTGTGTATAATGGCTGTGGAAATGCAAAACTTCCTTTTTATATAAACTCTGCGGGATTATTACTTAATGTTATACTCAGTCCAATTTTAATTTTTGTTCTGGGATGGGGGATTACCGGGGCTGCAATTAGTATGGTTGTTGCAGCAGTGTTTAACTTTATATTGAAAATTTGGGCAATGACCCTTTATAAAAATCGCCCATTTGAAAAGTATGCGCCCTTCGTTCTCATATCAAAGGATAAGGCTGTACAAATTTTAAAATGGGGCGTGCCTGTTGGTGCAGAATCCATGTTGTTTACATTATTGTATATGATAGTCACACGGTTTGTGTCTGACTTTGGCGGAGATGGTGCAATTGCCGCACAAAATATTGGACTACAGGTGGAATCCCTTTCATTTATGATTGGGGGAGGTTTTGCCAGCGCGCTTACGGCATTTATTGGACAAAACTATGGTGCTAAAAAATGGAGGCGATTACGTAAAACACATCGCATTGCATCTATATTTATGGCGGCATATGGCACAATTGTGGCGTTTATAATGTTTGTATTTGCCGAGCCTCTGGTTTCTATTTTCCTTACAGACCCTGATTCTATTCGCATTGGCGGCGATTATTTGAGAATTATTGCCCTTGCACAAATTCTTTTTAGCCTTGAATCCGTTGCACTCGGTTCTTTCCGCGGGCGTGGATTAACAAGAATACCTGCCACCGCAGGTATTACAAGCAATATACTTCGTGTAATTATCGCCTTTTTCCTAGCCCGAGCCTTTGGCGTAAACGGAATCTGGGCGGCTATTGCAATATCTATGACTATTAGAAGTGTCTGGTTACTGGTTTGGCATAAATTGGACTTTAAAAAAGTACCTAAAATTGATGAAATGATTGCGACAAACCCTTAGACTTGTTATAATCATCATTAAAATTCTTAATCTCTTAGGGGGATATTTATGAAAAAATATTTGTTGATGCTTTTTACAGGAACGCTGATAGCCTTTTCTGGTTGTGGTTTTGTCACGGATTCAACACCAGCAACTATGCCGCCTGTTCCCAATTTAGTATTTAGTGAGATGCCAGACCGATTGCCTTCTACACCACCGCCTGTGGTTATTACAGAGGTTACCCATGGTACACTTACGGATTTAGATAATATTGCCGGAGGTACAGGGCTTATTATTGAAAGTGGTTACAGAATTGGACTGGGTGTATTTACAACACTTGATGCTTCTCGTAGTGCAGAGGAAGAACGTAATGGGCTTGCACAAGTTTCTTCATATTACACGGTACTCACATTAGATGAGAACAATATCATTATTGCTGCCGCTATCGACAGTACAATGACACGCGTAAATTTTGACTTAGAGGGGCAAATTCACAGTGATTTGTCCGCATTTCCACCCACAAGGATGGAACTTGGTGACGCTTATGGAATGCGCCGTGCGTCTCCGATAGCCCGTGAGTGGAACGAACAAATGAATGACTTTGCCGATTGGATGGTAGGCAGAACACCATTGGAAGTACTCAATATGCAATTGACCGAAGACCATAGACCGGCTGAACCAGATTTAATTGCCTCTGTAACCATTGTTGTAAGTGATGTACTTGCCTCTGTAGAACGTGCGGCATCAAATGCCAAATAAGATTTTCAAAGGTTTTACAAAACAAAAAACAAAGTATTTTACTAAGGGGAAAAATAATGCGATGGTTTATTGATTTAAGTATTCGAGCAAAGCTTACATTGAGTTTTGCTATGGTTATTATGATGGTACTTGCATTGTTTGCATATTCTTTCATCAGTATGCGGCGTATTGATGGCGTGTACACGCACACACTAGAGTATACTATCAATGCAGAAACTACACTTCTGCGGATACATGTAGAAGTCATGGAAATGATGGGTGCCACTGCACTTATGTCAACGTATACGGTAGACGCTGTTGCGGCGGCTACCGCTGTTATAGATATTTCTGATGTACTTGATGTGGCAGATTTACGCATTGTTGAATATTATCAAGATGCTTCTGCGGCACTTTACCGTGCAGTTGAATACCTGCGCGAATATTTAGACAGTATTACTTCTGACCCCAACATTTCTCATAATGATTTATATATACATTTAACTGGTGCTAATCAACTCTGGAACTATTTGGACAGATACCGTAATGAAGTGCTTATTCCCCTTCGCATAGAGGCGTTAAATGCCCAGCGTAGTGCCACACTTGAAATTTTAGATGAAGGTGCGGCTGTTATTGCTGGAGTTGGTCAAACCATTGACGATTTGGTACGTCACGCCGGAGGAATTGCCCATTCAAGCAGCCACAATGCCACAACAACGTCAAACCAGTCTATTATTTTGCTGGCAGTTATTGCAATTGCAATTGTTGCCTTGGCAATGTTTTTATCATGGTTTGTTTCATCCGTAGTTTCCAAACCAATTAAAAAACTGGCTAATGTGGCTGATGATGTAGCCAGCGGCAAACTTGCCGTTAATATTTTTACAAGCGGTAAAGATGAAGTTGGAATGCTTGGCGGAAGTCTCGCACGGGTTGTAAAAAATGTAAACACTCTTATTACAGATATCACGGCACTACAACACAAACATGCCGAAGGCAATATTCATCATAGAATTGACGAGGATGGATATGAAGGCGCGTACCGTGAAGTAGTTGCCGGTGTAAACCAAATGTCATATGAATCTACCAACACATTAGATGATATTCTTAATGTACTTGAGCATTTAGCCAACGGTAATTTGGATGTAAAGTTAAAAGATTATCCTGGTGAAAAACAAGAAGTCAACAGGCAAATGGACAATGTACAAGCCAATATTCACCGCATTGTCTTTGAAATTAACCGATTAGCACATGATGGCGCAAATGGTCAGTTAACCACACGTGTAAATGCCGAAGTATTTAATGGCGTGTGGAAGCAAATCATGGAAGGGCTTAATCAAGTCATGAACTCCGTTGCTGAACCTGTGCAAGAAGTACAAAATGCGTTGAATGACATTGCAAAGGGCAACTTTGATACAGGTTTAAATGGAGTGTACCATGGTGCATTTGACGACATGAAAAAAGCAATGAACGGTACCGTTTCAGCTATTTCAAGTTATATTCAAGAGATTACAGAAGTTTTAAAATATATGGCAGATGGGGACTTAACCAAAACCATTAACAGGGATTATATTGGTCAATTTGATGCCATTAAAGATGCCATTAACGGGATTTCTTCCAATTTACGTAAAACCATGGCTGATATTTTAACTGCATCTGAGCAAGTGAATATAGGCTCTCGTCAAATATCAGATTCTTCTGCATCCCTTGCAGTTGGCGCAGGAGAACAATCCAGTGCTATTGAGCGACTGTCTGATTCTGTTGATGCGATTAGCATTCAAACCCAAAACAATGCAGACAACGCCGACAATGCAAATGTACTGGCGGCACGGTCTACTTCAAGTGCTATTTCTGGTAATGAATCTATGCAAAATATGCTTATTGCCATGGAAAAAATCCAGACATCTTCCACAGGTATACAGCAGATAATTAGTGTCATTTCAGATATTGCATTCCAAACAAATTTGCTTGCACTAAACGCTGCTGTTGAAGCCGCCCGTGCCGGCGAACATGGACGGGGCTTTAATGTCGTTGCAGAAGAGGTACGCAACTTGGCAAGCAAAAGCCAACAATCCGTTCACAATACCGAGTCGCTTATCAACGATTCAAACGCTCAAGTGGGCGCAGGCGCAGAAATTACTCAAACTACAGCCGATGCACTACAGCTCATTGTTGATAATGCCGCTGAACTATCAAATATTATTTCTGCAATTGCAGACGCATCCAAGGGACAAGCAGAAGCCCTTGCCGAATTTAAACTGGGTATAGACCAGATAGCTCAAGTGGTAAGCACAAACACCACTGCTTCGGAAGAATCTGCCGTTGCGGCTGAAGAGCTTATGACACAAGCAGAAGCACTGCAAAATATGATGAAATATTTTAAGATTTAAGTACTTTGTATTCAATGCAAGAAAAGAGCGGCTGTTTATTCAAACAGCCGCTCTTTTACATATTAACAGATTTTAAATAATAATCTCTACGCTTCTTGTATCTTCATCCCAATCGACCAATGCGCCAAAAAATTCACTAACAAATCGTACAGACACCATCGTACGGTCATTTACAAGCATTGATGGAACGTCCATGCCTTCTGCCATTTCGCCAATAGCAAAGGTTAAAATATCCTCACCAAGTTGTAGTGAAATGATTGCAGGTGAATCTTCTGTTTCACCAATAAAATCAATGTCTGCGCCTAGTGCATCTGCAATAAAGCGGATTGGTAACATGATGCGGCCTTCATAAATAAATGGAAGGACATCCATAACTTGCAATTCAGCATTTTCAGCTAGGTCATGAATAGCCAGTGAATCTAGTGAGATAGATAAGCGTTTGAGTTTTTCAACATAAGCAATAACAAACTCACCAGAAATTGTGGTTTCAAATACAAAATACCCTGTTTCAGTGTCATAACGCCCGCCTATGATTGTTCCATCTTCAATTATAGCAACAATTCTATAAATGTTCATGCCTTCTAATTCAAGGGCACCTAAAGATATAGAAATTGTTATGGCAGATGGCAGTTCATCAATAAGGTTGCTTCCAACAAAAATATAAATTTCAACTGCAAGCAGTCCATCTATATCTTCATTGCCATGATTGACGGTTATATCAATTGTAATAGGCTGTGGATTTTCTTCATCCACTAAGCCAGCAAGTACATGTGCAGGAATGACAACCACTGCATCATCTACAGCTACAATTAAATCATCACCGCTTTCAAGTAAGTGAAGCAATGTCTCTTCGTCAATTATAATTTCTTCATCAATCATTGGCTCAACAATGACTTCTTCAACTTCATTAACAACATCATCGTCAATGACTGCTGTTGGTGGTGGCGTTGAACTTGGACTGGGACTACCGCCGCCGCCAGCTCCGCCTCCACCTGACGTAAAGATATCTATTGTCATTACACGGCTGATGTCAGTGACTTCAACAGAGCCAATGGAGGATGTGACTTTCAGCATCCATTCACCTGCATGTTGAGTATTTAGTGCATTGGCAATGGTAAGCGGAGCAATTGCAACCCCAAATCTATCAAACACAAGGGGGAAACTTTCACCCACAGCATTGCCATTTCTTAACCACTGGGCTTCTGAGGTTACAGCAGCAACAGAGCGGATTACACGCAAATTAAATTCTGTTGTGCTTCCCGCTTGTAAACGCTGTGTCAATGGGAAATCACTGTCACTGTAATCAAAAGTTACAAGGCTTTCAATATCGTCTGCAACATCCTCATGAGCCACGAGGAACATTGCATCACTGCCAGCATGTGTGGAAACCCAACTAAGCACACCACCAGGATGCCCAACACCGCGGCCGTCAATGCCCCATGCAAACAATTGGTAAGGAGCATTATGCGCATCAGCAGGTATTGGAATGTTTACCATAAATTCTCCAGTGCTATTACCAGCACCAAGGGTAATTGTACCCATACCATCAAAGACAACTTGCTGTGCGCCAAAGCTTACAGGTATAAAATTAGGAATAGACGCGGTATTCACAGATTCTAAGCCTAAGTCCATTGCAAGAGATATTGCAGGGCTTACTAATCTTCCGCTGACTGACACAGTGGTATCTCCATCTTCAAATGTGAAAATACCTTCGTCAAATTCAACTGTTGGCACTTCATCCGTAACAATGAACGTATAAGGAATAACAAGGTTGTGGTCTGGGTGGTCAATATTGTTGACTACAACAACGGAAACTGTATAAGTACCCGCTTCAAGAACATAGCCATCTACTATCCACATGACACCCGGATGCCCTGTTGCCCCAAATGTTTCTCCGCCAACCACTGAACGCACAACATTGTTAAGTGTAATGAATCTGTTTGGCGGTACATTATTTAGAGTGCTGGCTAGTATTTTGTCTTCATCACCAGGTTCACTACCATAAGGCCCAATATAGATTCTAACCGCTCTGTCAAACTCTGTAGCGTCAATGAAGGCAAATGTTAGCGACGTGTAATTGGATTGGGTCATAATGGCTTCACGATTTTCACTTGGATGACTCCAAATGGGGTCAAATGAAAGTGTGTGTGCCCTTGGGTCAAAAGCATTTGTATTTTCTTCTGTTGTTGCATGATTAGAAAGAATTGACCGCCATACGCCTGTATTAGGCAAATGGGCTGTAAGCACTACAGGGGGAGCGTCCAAGTTAAAATACGCACCAAATGGCATACGCAAAGTTGTACTGCCATTTGTAAATGTGAGATAACCTTGAGCAAATCCACGGTTTGCCGCTACGCCATTGTGGGTCATGTGAACGTCAAAGGTATTACTGCTTGTTTGATGAACAACAAGCCCAACCCCATTGACTGTGTGAAGAAGTCTTGGCCCCCAATGTCCCGCGTCTGGACGAAGCAGCTCTTGAGAAGGCATAACAAAATTGTGTGATGCACTCCAACTGCCGCCGCCATGAATGGTTACAGGAATGATATCTGTCGTTGCGGCAATACCTTCTGACACATCGATACTGCCAAAACTTAATGAAGACATGGTTTGCGTAGAGAATAAACCAGAGTTCATCCCATCACCAGCACTAAATGGAATCGGATGTTGTGCCGTTGCAAAAGCGGTGGTGTCAAATATTGCAGTTGGATTAACAAAACCTGCACCAACCTGCAATACACTGTAGTAAGGTATATTAGAATCCAAAGGTCTTGCGGTGTTCATGATTCTTGCTTTAATTTCATAGGGTTGCCAGCTTGGGTCATATTCGCGCATTAGCGCAACAATTCCAGCAACAGCCGGTGCCGCCATTGATGTGCCTCCCATTGATACATATGGTGGGAAATCACTGCCTGCCAAGTCCATATTATTTGAAGACCATATACTGACACCTGGAGCAACAATGTCTGGCAAGACTTGCATAGTTGGTACACTTAAATGTGGAGCGAAAAAAGAATCTCTCACTGGCCCAAGGGGCCCAATGGATGAAAAGGGTGTGAGCCTATCTGTTGGAGTGGTCACTATAAAATTACCAAAATTGATTGTACCTGTAACAGGTGTTGCTGGTACGTAACTTATCGCAGAAATACCAAATGCGTCAAAAGCAGTTTGCATTCCCATTGAAAAGTTTGGTAAAACTTGCCCAGGTCCAATACCATTAAGGACTGTACCTGTAACAAAAACATTGCCTGGCTGATTGTTGAGCAAAACAAATGCATCTGCATTCAGGTCAAATGCCAAGTCACGCATGGTAACAAACTCTCCGCCGCCTCGGGAGATGATGGCAACTTGCCCTGTTAAATCATGACCACCCAGCAGTTCTGTTCTAACCGCTTGCACAAAGGCTGGATAGGCTGGATTCGTCCGTCCACCATTTGGCATGGCAATTGAACCACCTTCAACATTACCTAATTGCCCAAACCATGTGAAATTACGGTCACCATAAGCAAGAAAACCAGCGGTATTAAAACCTGGTGAATGTCCAATCATATTGATTGACCTTGGCACACCATTTAACATCGTATCCGTTACGCTTTCTTGAGGGCGGCCACCAGCTTCACCCGCACCAACAACGATGGATAAAGATGCCGTTGCAGGGCCGCCGCCAAGTGAGAACCAGCCGCCGATACCTTCTGCACGTGTGCCGCCGCCAATACCATCATTGCCTGCGGCAGAAACAATGACAATACCTGCAAGACTAAGCACATTGAGTGCATATGCATTGGGTTGCCATGGTGTGTTTATACGATTACCTAAAGATAAGTTGATAACATGCATGTTGTTGAGGTAAGCATCTTCCATTGCATCCATCAGTGAACTGCCTTGTGAGCCGCCAGGGCCTTGCCCAATGACGCGATATGACCACAGTTCAATATCAGGTGCCATTGCAATCACAGTACCTGCAACATGTGTACCATGATTTGTAGCACTCCATGCAGGAGGATTGTGGGATAATTCCATCGCACTTGTGCCTGACCCTGTTGGGCGATACCCATTGATACCTAAAATTGGGCATGGGTCAAGTGCCAAAAAGTTACCTCCTGGCAATGTGGTTGCGCCATTCAAAAAAGGTGCAATTGCAGGATGGCGATAGTCAATGCCAGTGTCAAATACAGCCACTCTTACCCCTTGACCTGTGGCGAAATTGCTATGAATATCGTCAATTCCAAATAAGTCCATCGCCGCACGATTAAACAGGGGGTCACGCACATACGCGCCTGACATAGGCATAATCAGTAGACCTAATGATACCATTGTAGTCACTGTTGTATAAATTTCATCATTATTGTAGTACGCAACGCTAATATTCACATCACCAAGGCGCGCACGTTCTGCTACAGTAAACACACCATCGTCAATGGAGATTCCAAAGACTTCAATACGATATCCGTCTTCATCAACAATATTCCACATAAACGGCACATCATCAATGACATTGCCAAGACGGTTAAGTGCCTTGGCTGTAAATTGATAATACTCACCCTCGCGTACATATTCCACTGTCATAGGCTCAAGTATTATTTCAACCACTGCGTCATTGTCGATTGGCGCAAAAGTAACGATTACTTCGGTGTTTCCTGTGATAGCACCTGTTAAGGTATCGCCTTCAAGAATCCAACCTTCGGTTACGATACAAATTTCATAACCATCAACAATAACTGTCCACACATATACTTCATACAGTGGCATGTTTTCCTCAAAATGCGGAATCGCTGTAAAGGTAATCGCACTGCCTTCCACCAAAGATGTATAACTACCATACAATTCATCGTCTGTTGAAGCGGTTAAAGAACCACCCATTGTATAGTCCACATGCCATCTTACTGAAAAGAATGTCTCTACAGGGGGCATTGGCGGAGCAGTTACAATGGATTCATCATCATAAACTGCTTCGTCTTCTAATACTTCACATACACAATAGTCATAGCCATACTCACAATAGCCTTCGCTTTCTTGTACTGGTGGCTCTGCCTCTTCGTCGTGTTCATCATATTCATATGTTTCGTAATCTTCTTCCTCGTCTTCTGATGTAGGTTCTTCTATAGTATCAGTAATCATTTCTTCTTCAAGCTGCATTGCCAGAAGTTCGCCTATAGCAAAATGCTCCACGTTTGGTGACACGGAGAACACTTCTGGCAATGCTGCAATATCTTCAAGCATAAAAGCAGGAACGCGCATAAATACACCATTAAAAATCATGTGGTGGCGGCTGTAAATTTCAATATGATTAGAACGTCCGCGCCCTATGATACTTGTCAGTTGACTATTAAAGTCATTGTGGGCATCCAGTGCTTCGGCTTCAAATGACCTGTCACTTAAACGTGCAAATCCACTGCCCTCATGCTCTGCAAGAAGCCGTAAAGCCACTGCCGGCGGTGTTCTAAATTGAACAATGACATCCACTATTGCGTTAGGGTTAGTGATGGCATATGAGCCAACAAAACCTACCACACCAATAGATGTATCCAAGGTACTGGTTACAAATTCAACTTCATTCATGGGGTCGCCCATGCCAAGCTGGGGCAACACTTCAGGTGTCAGTTCGATAGCATTAAAATCATCTGTAAGCTCAAGCTCAACTGCAAAAGCTGGTTGAATGACGAAAACAGAAGTTGACATAATCAAGGCAATAAGCAATGCTAGAACTTTTGACATTGTCTTTTTCAAAACTACACGTCCTTTCATTAAATCAAACGCGGCAACTTTTCTCCGTTCACCTTTGTAGCTTATTTTCTTACTTGTAGGTATCAACATCTTTAGTTATAACACCCTCCTCACCTATAAATGATTCTTAATTACATAAAATCATTTTGTATAATAATATATCATGTTATAGCATAAAAAACAAGTTTTAAGCATTTATATTATTTACATTTGGTAATAATTAAAAAAGAAGCCCCAATATATTGTAAGTTTTCTTGTGAAAATTCAATATATCAGGGCTTTTGTGTATACATTATGCTTTTATCGTACAATGGTCTCCATAGTGTTAGGTAACAAGAGTTAGTCGGCTATAGATGAAGATGCTACCATTGGCTGAAATGGTAAACGCTGTTCAGCTATAATCTGCCTATAAAACATATCAATTGCCGTAGTTTGGTCTATGCCCATGCGGTCTAAAAGCATTGTAGCAAGCTCTTTAACCTCTGTGTCAATTTTTACGGTTACATTTGATTTTGTAGTTGTCATTGCAATCACCTAGCATCTATATTGTTACTCCGTTGAAAATTTTGCATCTCCAAAACCAATTTGCAAAGAGTTTAACCCAAATGCGCCACTAGAATGAGGTTGCATCCGGATTTCTAATATTTGCGTTCCTTCGGGAATGATTATATCTATTGATTGATTTGAACTGCCAACACCCCCAGCATGTGAAAATGTACCTAGAGGTACACTATCTCCTAATATCAACAAACTAGCTGGACGATGGGTACCGCTCCAGCTTGTCATTCCAAGTGTGCCAGTTAATCTAGCAAATCCCTCACCAGAGATATCATAACGAACTATCCCTATCTCACCACTTGAATTTGATATACCACTAGTGAAGACAACGCCGCTTCTAGATGTGCCCACCCCACCAGGCATAGTAAACGTACCTGCGTCTGGATGTGAATGCAAGTTTATAAGTTCACCAGAAATACCTATTTCTAAATAAACAATTCGTGGTGGCATAGGTGTAGGTTCTGGCGTTGGTACAGGTGTGGGTGTTGGAATAGGCGAAGGTGTGGGTGCTGAAATGATAGGCGCACTGCTACTAATAAATACTGTAGAAGTAGCTCCATCCCATGATACATCTAACCCTAGTGATTCTGCAATTCCCCTTACGGATAAAAAGGTTCGTCCGTCTGACTGAAAAGGAATAGAATCTTCTTGAAAATGTTGTGGTATACCATCTACCACGACATTTACACCATAAGTAATTTCAATAGTGCGTGTTGTAATAGCTAGTACATTTGCCGTACTTAAGACCAATAATGCCACCAAAAAACCTGTGACGATACCTTGCAATTGCTGCTTCATAAATACATCTCCCTCTCTGTTTTACTATTAAAAAGCGTACTTTTTTATAAATGTCTACTGAATCAAATTAAGTCGAAAAATAAGGTTGCATTTTTGTAATTTACATGTTAAACTTTCTTCAAATAGGCACTATAAAAAAGTACACATTTTTATAGTCAATTCAGATTTACTTTAGTACTTATACATAGCCATCTAACTTAAACACAAAAGCACGATATATTTTTACAGTGTATTTATGTCTCTTTAGTTTTTCTAGGGGGACTTTTTATAGTTTATACAAAAAAAGAACGCTGCATTTGCAGCGTCCAAATCTTATTACACTTCCTTTTTTCCGCTTCGGTATTCCCGCAATCTATTGTAGAATGTGGCTGTTTTTAGGCCTGTCTGCGCTAATACTTCTGCAATGTTAATCTTTCCTTTTTCCCAATTGTTCACGACTTCGGCAAAGTTTTCGGGGGGCTTTAGTGTTGGCCGCCCAAAGCGCACACCTTTGGCTTTTGCGGCGGCGATGCCTTCTTTTTGGCGTTGATGTATGTTGTCACGTTCATTTTGTGATACAAAGGATAAAATTTGCAGTACGATATCTGCAAGAAAAGTCCCTACTAAATCTTTACCTCTTCGGGTATCCAGCAGTGGCATGTCTATTACGGCAATATCTATACCACGTTCTTTTGTTAATATGCGCCACTCATTTAAAATTTCTTCATAATTTCTGCCAAGCCTGTCAATACTCTTTACATACAACAGGTCGCCGCACTTTATTTTCTTAATAAGCGTCTTATATGCAGTACGGTTAAAATCCTTGCCAGAAACTTTATCGACATATATATGTGCGTCTGGAATACATAACATTTTCATGGCTAAAAGCTGTCTATCGGTATTTTGCTCGATGGTAGAAACGCGGCAATAACCAAAAATCTTCAATGTGTCTCATCCTTTCACAAGTGAATAAGCCACAATGTATCATGTTTTGCTTGTTTTCCTCTTTGATGGTATCCAAGAGTTTGTCACCACAAGGTCGATATATCATATTACCATTTTGTGTGAAGTTGAAACATATAAGAAGAAATGCTATGATTATATCATGAATAAAAGAGAAATTCGTAAAGATTTTGCAAAGTATGTTAGTTTAAGTATTCTGGGAATGCTCTCATTTTCGGGCTTTGTTATTATTGACACATTGTTTATAGCTGCCGCGCTGGGGTCTAATGGTTTAGCGGCTTTAAATATTTCCATTGCAGTTTTTTCTATTTTGCAGGGTGTTGGGCTGATGGTGGGCATTGGAGGCGCAACACGGTTTGGCATTCTGCAAAGTGAAGGACGCAATGCCAATGATACCTTTATGCATTCATTAGCCCTTGCGGGCTTTTTTGCGTTGATTTTTGTTATGATAGGGGCGTTTTTTACCCCATCATTGGCGCAATTGCTGGGGGCAAATTACGCCACATTGGACATGACGGTGGAGTTTATACGAACAATTTTGCTGTTCTCACCAGCAATGATGCTTAATAATGTACTCATTGCCTTTGTGCGTAACGATAATAACCCCAAGCTGTCTATGGCGGGAATGGTCGCAGGCAGTTTGTCTAATATTGTGCTTGATTATGTCTTTTTGTTTCCGCTGGGGCTGGGGCTGTTTGGTGCGGCTTTGGCTACAGGAATTTCCGTGATTTTAAGTATTGGAATACTGTCTTTACACTTTACAAAAGGTCAAAATCATTTTCGATTGGCGCGGTGTAAGCTTCATTTAAAAAAGATTTGGGATGTTATCATACTTGGTTCGTCCACTTTGGTTGGGGAGTTGGCATTTGCCATTGCACTGATTACATTTAACTTGGTCATATTAAACCTTGAAGGAAATATCGGTGTGGCGGCTTTTGGGATTGTAGCAAACATTGCTGTTGTTGCATTGAATGTTTTTGTTGGTGTCGCACAAGGTGTTCAGCCCTTGATGAGCAAAGGGCATGGGTTACGTGATTCCCAGATGGTTAAGTTAAATCTAAAATATGCTACCGCATTGGTTTTTGTATTGACAATGCTCGTTTATACCGTCGTGAGTATTTTTTCTGCCCCCATTGTTGCGGCGTTTAATAGTGAGGGCAATGTAACACTTGCACAGTTGGCAGTCAACGGTTTACGGATTTATTTCATCGGGCTTATATTTGCAGGACTGAATATGATTGTTTCAGCATTTTTTAGTGCTGTAGACAACCCAGAAAAAGGACTTTTTATTTCTCTTTTACGAAGCTGTGTTGTGATTATTCCAATGTTGCTAGTCCTTAGTACCTTGTGGGGAATGAATGGGGTTTGGTTTTCCTTCGTGTTTACAGAACTCATTATAGGCGGGTTGGCAGTGATTTTTGTTTTTAGGAAATTGAGGGAACTAAAGTGATAAACTTAGACTACGCATCCCATACACCTGTGGATGAAAAAGTTTTGGCAGAATTTTTGCAAGTAGAGCAAGACTGCCATGGCAACGCACTTTCTGCCCATGGGCTAGGAAGAACAGCATTAGAAACAATGGAACGCGCCACAAAAGGAATTGCGTCTTTAATAGGCGTAAGCCCAAAGGAGATAATCTATACATCAGGCGCAAGTGAGGCAAACAATTTAGCCATAAAAGGAATCGCCCGCGCATATGCCCATAAGGGAAAACATATTTTATCCACTTGCTTAGAGCATCCATCTGTCAGCGGTACATTGGCATATTTACAGCAATTAGGCTATGAAATTGAACTGCTAAAAATCCAGCAAGATGGAAAAATAGACCTTGCACATTTAAAAAATGTAATAAGAACCTCTACAATTTTGCTGTGTGTAAGTGCAGTGGATAGCGAGCTTGGCGCGATACAAAATTTGCAGGACATTGCACAGCTTGTTAAACAGTATCCGCACTGTTACTTACATGTAGACGCGGCACAGGCTGTGGGTAAAATTCCTATAGAAGTCAATGATGCAAGTACATTTTGCTTTTCGCCCCATAAATTTTATGGGCTTTGTGGTTTTGGCGTACTGGTGAAACGGGAAGGGGTAGTGCTTGAACCACTTATCCATGGCGGTGCAGGTTCACTTTACCGCAGTGGAACCCCCTCCCCTGCAATGGCGGCGGCTTGCTTTAAAGCATTAGAAATTGCACTGGATGAGCAGGAAATGCGATTAAAAACAGTAAAAAGTCTGCGAAAATATGTATTGGACAATATCAACCTGCGTATCAATAGCCCAAAGGATGGAAGCCCTTATATTTTAAATTTAAGTGCGAAGGGGTTAAAAGGTGCAAATTTTCAGGCTATGCTTGATTCACGAGGGATTGCTGTTTCCGTAAAGTCGGCTTGTTCAACAGATAAATCTCCGTCACGCCCCGTTTTTGCAGTAAGCGGAGACAGAAAAAATGCCCTTGAATCCTGGCGGGTTAGCTTTAGCCACCACACTACCATTCAAGAGTTAGATGAATTTTTAGGAGCTGTAGTATTATGCGCGAACTCACTTTAAGTCAAAAAGCTGAACAAAGTATTCATAAGAAATACCGCAAAACCATTTGGCGGCCTTTTATTGAAGGTATCAAGCGTTATCAATTGATTCAGGAAAACGATATCATTGCCGTATGTATTTCTGGCGGAAAAGACTCTATGCTTTTGGCAAAACTTATGCAATCACTACAACGGCACAGCAGATTTCCGTTTCAACTGCATTTTATGGTGATGAATCCAGGCTATAATGAAATAAACCTGCAAAAAGTCATCGCCAATGCAGAAATGTTGGAAATCCCCATCACTATTTTTGACTCAAATATTTTCCAGGTCGTTCAGCAAACAGACCGCACACCATGTTATCTTTGTGCCAGAATGCGACGGGGATATTTGTACGCTCATGCACAAAAACTAGGATGTAATAAAATTGCATTGGGACATCATCTTAGTGATGTGGTAGAGACGACTTTAATGGGAATGCTTTTTGGTGCCCAATATCAAGTGATGATGCCAAAGTTAAAAAGCCAAAACTTCCATGGCATGGAGTTAATTCGCCCAATGTATTGTATCGAAGAAGATGCAATACACGCATGGAAGCGTTATAACGCATTAAGCTTCATCGCCTGTGCTTGCCCTCTTTCAGAAAATTGCAACATTTTTGATGCCAGCGGCGGAGGGTCAAAAAGGCAAGAGGTAAAATCACTTTTACACCAGTTAAAGCGCGATAATAAAGACATAGAGAAAAATGTATTTAAAAGTCTCCACACTGTCAACCTAGACACAACAATTGCTTATAAACAAAATGACAAAGCCCATAGTTTCTTAGATAACTACGACTTAAATAAATAAATTTTTAGCAGTATCAAAATACTGACTGATGATATCCTTGTTTAAGTGAAAATATACGCGGTTATTTTCCTTTTTCATGTGGACTACTCCTAGTTGAAGCAGTGATGACATGTGCTGGGATACATTTGCACTACTACAGCCCAGCTTTTCGGCAAGTTGACCACCATATAACGGCTCATATTTTAAATATTTTAGGATAGATTGCTTTGAACCTTCACTTAGGCATTTAAGAAATTGAGTGGCATTTTCTTCTCCAACACTCACATTATCTAGTATGTTCCTTAGTTTAAGTGCGCCAACACCAATAACAATATAAGGGTCTACGAAAAAAATATCGGTTAACATGAAGCCATTTATATCATACAAGCTAGGATAGATATGGTATAGCTTGTTGTCATTGAGCGAAATATCTATTATATTTTTATAAGTCAGCGCAGTTTGAGTAATCAATTGTTCTTCTACAAATTTTGTGCTGTCATAAATATCACTTTCATATACATGAAGTTTTGACTTTATAAGTGCTTCTGTCTGCTTTAATAATTGGTGCGTGTGGGTGCGGTATAAATCAAAGTCATGATAAAGCTGTAAAACATCTAGCTTTTCGTCTTTTGTAAGCTTTACATTATTTACTAAGCGAAAAAATTGGCTGTTACTTATTGACGGTGGTGGTATATTCAGCTCTATATCTTTAAAACTCCACGAGTCTTCTAAAAGTCCATCATTGAATGGAAATAGTATAGGCACAGCTTTATTGTATATCCCTGCACGTGTCATTAAATCATAAAAATAAATGACCTCTATAGGCGCGTAACTTGACGCACTCTCCCATTTTTTTAGTAAGAATGTTGATGTATCGTCTAACACCATATGCTCTTTTACATATGCCTCTAGTGCAATAGCTTTCTCGAAAAGCGGCTCTATTTGCGCCCTAATTGCGTTTACAGGGCATTTTTTTATAGTTTCCTCCATCTCGTCACGAATGGACTTTCCATTTGCAATGTTTTTAAGAAGGTTTATGCTTTCAACTTCATATATTGGCTCGTCATATATTTTATATGGCATTTGCAGTATCCTCCAGTAATTTTGTATACAATCCACCCTTTGCCAATAGTTCCCTGTGAGTGCCTATTTCGCCTATGCGCCCTTTGTCCATAACAACTATTTTGTCGGCTTTTTCAATATTGGCTAGGTTATGAGTGGTCATAAGAATAGTATGGTCTGCACGCAAACTTTCTATAGTTTCCATAATGTTACGTTCACTTTCTGTGTCAAGGGCGGCTGTGGCTTCGTCAAAAACAAGTATAGGTGCTTTGCGTACTAAGGCACGGGCTATTGCAATACGTTGTTTCTGCCCACCAGAAAGGCTTGCACCTTTTTCTCCGCAAGGGGTTTCATATTTTTCAGGAAGTTCTGCAATAAAATCATGGGCAAAGGCACGCTTTGCGGCTTCTTGAATTTCTGATTCACTTGCATTGCCTTGCTTACCCATGGCTATATTTTCGGAAATATTCATATCGAAAAGCTTACAGCTTTGGTCTACATATGCAAAGTGACTGCGCCATGTATGGATATCTTTTGCAGAAAACCCTGTACCTCCTATCTCCATATTAAGGGTGTCCCGTTCATACATTCCAATGATTGCACGAAGCAAAGTAGATTTTCCACTGCCTGATTCACCTACAAATGCCACCATTTCATTTTCATTGATGGAAAGTTTAATATCTTGTAATGCATTTTCAGGTGCGTTCTTATAAGCAAAGTTAAGATTTTTAATATCTATTGTGTAGCCCGCTTCATGACACACACTGGTCATTTGCTTTGCCCCTGTGGGTAAGGCGGCGGCAGAATCTATGATGGCATATACTCTTTTTGCCGCAACAATAGGCGGTTGTAATCCTGCGTAAGTTGACCCAATTTGTGACATTGAACTACTAATTGCTTCTGCAAAGGGCAGTATCATCATGATTTGTGCCAAACTTATTTCACCTTGAACTGCCAGCCAGCCGCCAAAGGCGAAAACGACAACAGTAGTAAGCCAGCCCTGCACTGTAGTAAATAAGTTTTGCCACATGCCTATCAATGCCTGTTTAAAAGCTATGCCTTTGAGTTTTCCATTTTCACGGTCAAACTGAATAAGTGAGCGGTCTTGCCTATTGAATGCCCGAATAGTCAGTGCGCCGGCAAAAATATTAGAAATAGATTTCACAGAATCCGCATTGGTTTCAAGCTGGACTTTACCAAGCTTTGCAAGAGGTGCGGCAAACCGTGACTGTATGAAAAATGCAATAAGTCCAATCAATAAAGCACCAATACCCATACGCCAATCAATGATGGCAACGGCTATGGTAGCAAATGTTGCACCAATAACATTTTGCAAAAACGGTGTTAGTGCATCATCTAAAATATCAGTTGCTCTCGCCACATCTGTATTGATAGCCGCCACACCTTCCCCAGAATGTTTTGGATTTTCTACATTGGTTTTCATAAATGCACGAAAAACATCAATACGTATATCCCGCGTCGCATTGCTTGTAGTGATAATGTATAAATACGCCCCTATTCCAACGGAAACCCCTGCGACTACAAACATAGCAAACCCAAGTAAAAGCGCGTCAATAACACCAGAGAAATTTGCCGCTACAATAGATTCTGTAACCCCACCAATAAATACACTATTTATCAAAGGAAATGCCATGACTTGGGCACTATAAATCAATGTGCCAAGGACATAAAGAAAAGCATAGGGTTTTACATATCGAAACATTCTGAAAAAATTTTGTCTATCAGTCATGAGCGCACCGCTTTCACTTTTCCGTCTTCCATTTCAATAATCATGTCGCAAAACGCTACAGCCTTTGCCCTGTGTGCCACCATGATAACGGTTTTGTCTTTTGCAAGTGTGTTGAAACTTTCTAAAACCGCGGCTTCTGTAATAGGGTCTAGGGCTGATGTAGCTTCGTCAAAAAGAATAATTGGTGCGTCGCGGTAGAATGCCCGCGCCAGTGCAATACGTTGTTTTTGCCCGCCGGAAATATTTTCTGCGGATTCACCAAGTTTTGCGTCAAAACCATTAGGTAATGATTCTATAAATTCTAATATACCCGCGTCTTTACAGGCTTTTTCAAGCTTTGCTTTGTCAAGAATCTCCTGTTGTCCTGTAATGTTTTCCACAATGGATTCTGGGAAGAGAAAACTGTCTTGGGGAACATATGCATAAATATCACGCAAAGATTTTAATGAGACATCTGAAATATCCGCGCCTAGTACAGCAATTTTACCTTCCTGGGGAGTGTATAAGCCAAGAAGCAATTTAAGTACTGTGCTTTTTCCACTGCCGCTTCCACCAACAAAAGCCACACGTGAGCCTTTTTTAATTTCAAATGACACATTATTTAAAGCAAGCTTTATATCCTCGGCTTCAGTATCATATGAGAATTTTAAATTTTTTGCAGAAACAGCAATGTCACCAGACTGTATTAAGTCTCTGCCTTTGTGAATATCCTCTGGTTGTGCTTCCATATGTTCATTGAGGCGTTTCGCCCCTGCGGCTGTAGTCTGCACTTGATTTTGCCGTTGAGAAAGCATTAAAAGCCATTCTCCTGCTTCACCTGCAAGGACTATAAACGCAATCCATTCTGCAATGTTCAAGTTCCCTGCGATAACTTGATATGAAGATATGCCTATAACAATAATGAGCGGACTTAGGGATGCTAACATACCCACAATAACAAGACCTAAAAGGGAGCGTCCAAAGCTTTTTGTGGCAATAATCCATTCTTCAATCGCCGTGCGGTAATGTGTTTCCATTGTGTTTTCAAGGGAATACGCGACCACCACACCTGTGTTTTGAAATGAATCGTTGGCTACAGATGTAATCTTTGCACTGGCTTCTAACCGCTTTGCACTCTTTTTTTGAATGGGTTGAGCGATTAACACCTGCATAATCACCAACACTGGAAATGATGCAAAGAAAATAAGTGTAAGCCACCAATTGAGAAATATCATATATCCAAAAGTCACCAGCAATGTAATCACATCTGCAATCATGCGGATACCGCCGTTTGAAACAAGGTCTACAGCGGCGGGTAAGTCATTTGAAAAAATGGAAAGAGACTCACCGCTTTTTGTTTCCGTTGAAAATGGCTTTTGTAAAAAATACTTTGCAAAGTTATCCCGAAAATGATAGCCTGCTTTTGCGGCAAAACGCCCCAAGAATAATGTTGATAATCCAGCGGCAATAGCACGGATAACCATTGCCCCTGTAAGCAATGCAAAAAGCTGTAAAAGTACGTTCATATCCATATCCAGTGCGGCTTGCCCCATGTCACCTGTAAGCCGTGTCATAAGTACACCTGCCCCTGATACGATAAGTGCCATAAGTAAAAAGAAAAACAAAAAACCCCTGTAGCCAAATTTCTGCTTTGCAAGGGTTTTAAACAATAAGCTCATATATTTCCTCCTAAATTAAAACTTAACATGCGCGATGGCATATTAAGTTTAGACTTAATCTTGGAGAATGTCAAGTCAATAATTAAAAATATATTATATCATGTTAAGTTTATACTTAAAATGCAGATAAACCATCCCTGGCATTTTGCAACCGTTTATTATTTGGGTAGGTTTTTAGCCCAATGTCTATAACACGCTTGGCATCATCAATCAAATTGTTGGAGAATGAGTTAAGGGACATGAGTAAATATTTTTCTGGGTCATTGATGGGGGTTTCAAACAGTTTACCAATGTTTTCAGTGGCTTTGACTGTGTCCCCTGTAATTAAGGCAAGGCGTGTTTCCTCTTCTAGTTTAAAATAGTTATAGATATTTTTATCTACATTGTTTGGATATTTTTCACAGAAAATTTTATAAAGGGTCAAGCCTAAACGAAGAGGGTTTGTATTGTCAAGTAAACCAACAGCCAGACTACGTGAACGCGCGTCTAATGGGGCTTCGTGAATGATAAGCGCGTCAATAAAGGTGGCAACAATATGCTCTGCTTTGGCATCCCGTGCTTTTTCTTCTGTGGGTTTGCCTAAAGCTTCTTTACAAAGGTCAAGTAATGTTTTTTCTACTTCTGCACGGCGGTCAGTTAATAACGCGCATTCGAGAATAACATCATCAAAAAAGCTTACAAATAAGTCAACCACTTCTACATATGAATGCATAGCGTTAATCATTTCACCTGTAATGGGTGTCAGCACTTTAAAAAGCTCGTTCAAGCGGTCATTTGCAGCGGTCTTTAATGGGGCAGTATCACTTTCATTTGCCGCTTTTGCAGAAACATAGACTTCATTTTGCACATCATGAGACATTTGCATGTTTGCAATATTCATTAACTACCTTCTCCTTTTTGTGGTGCGGACTGGAACATTCCCTCTGCGGGCGCGAATATGCCCTCTAATGATTAACCCTAGGGATATGACAGCAAATAAAACTGCTGTGATTTGATTCAAGGGAATCCCTGTATTTGCAAAAATCATTTGGTCGGTACGCAGTCCTTCTACAAAGAAACGGATAATGCCATAACCCATGAAGTATAGCAAAATAATTTCGCCTTCAAACCGTTTGTGAGGGCGGTATAAAATGAGTGCAATCATGAGCAGAAAATTAAATGCCGCTTCATATAAGAATGTAGGGTGAACTTGAAAATAATCCACGCCATAATAAGTGACAACAGCCGTTTCCATCAATTCTTGTGTAATATAATGGGCTTGGTCAACACGAATCCTCATGGCAAAAAGCCCGTTTGAATAAGAGCCAAAAGCTTCACGATTAAAAAAATTGCCAAAGCGTCCAATCACTTGCCCAATAAGCAAGCTGGGGGCGGCAGTGTCTGCAAGGGTAGTGAATGGGACTTTGTTTCTAATGCTAATAATAATCCCTGCTAAAATCGCACCAATTATTCCGCCAAAAATAGCCAGCCCGCCACCTCTAAAGTCAAAAAAGACTGAAAAGAAGTTTTGCCCAGCATATCTTGTGTTCCAATTGAATATTACAAAGTAAAGCCGCAACCCTAAAAATGCCATGGGTACACCAAGAAGCAGAAGGTCAAGGTAAGTCTCAGTCTTCTGCCCAGATTTTTTTACATACCATATTGCCAAAAAATAGGCAGATACAATACCTAAAATAATGGCAACTGCATATAAAAAGATATTCATAGGAAAATTTGATACATAAATAATAGATAAGTCTGGGTTATTACCAATAAGATAACGGGGGACACTATTTAAGCGTACCCCCAAATTGGGAAACCATACATCAGGCGCAGAATATTCCATTTTACAACCTCACATCAACTTGTACATAAGGGCTTTCGCCTTCATCATTTTCATCTTCTTCATATGCTTCTTGCACTTGGGTTTGAGAAAGACGCAGTTGTTCTTCTTGCATGACTTGACCGTCCCGATACATTGCACCAATTTCTGCGGCTATGGCAGTGTCAATGCGTGCGATACGCCCGTTTAAGCTTGTGGCTTGCCGTCCATGAAAACTATCCATAAGGTTATAGTCTTCAGGATTATCAGAAGCCCCAGCAGCCGCTTGTGTCATTGCACCAATATTTCCTGCTCTTTGCATACCTTCATATGCCCACGCCAATGCTGTTTCTGCGGCTTCAATTTTATCTTGGTCGCCAGAATCTATTGCACGTTGCAGTCTTTGTGCCGCATCATCACGATGATGACGTGCGGCATTGTTCCTGTCTATACTTCGCCCGACTTGTAGGACTTCTCTGCCTTCCCGCACATCACCCCATAAATCCTGACGACTTTGAGCCGATGCATTTTCATTCTCAAGTCTTGCTGCTTCCGCTTGTAAACGAGCGCGTGTGCCTGATAAGTTACGAATATTATCCATACGCGCACCAACCATCGTCAAATGACGGGTAGTTTCGTTGGCAATGGCTTGCTCTAGTTCTTCCTCTGTTTGGGGCTCGGGCTGATTAGCTTCAGCATTTTCCCGAGCGCGTTCTTCTTTTGTCCGCAAAGCTTCTTCAAGTTCCGCTTGTTGACGCGCGGCTTCACGCTCTACTGCTAATTCTTCCCGTTGGGCGCGATTTCTATGAATTTGATTGATTTGATTCCCTAAAGACGAAAGAGATTCACCCATGGCTTCTAACCGCTTGGCGGCTTCTTCCATTTCAACAGCCGTTAACGCTACCGTTATTTCTGTCTCAACACCGTCAATTTCAACAATTTCTTTTCTGCCTTCGCGCATTTCAAGCATTTGCAAAGCAATGCGGTCACGTGTGTGATTCACTTGCTCTCCTAGCCGCTCTATTTGCTGATTTTCATGCATACGCATTTGCATTTCCCGTTCCCGCTCTGCCATGCGCTCCCGCATGTGCCTTTGCTGACGGGGGGTGCCTATTGCATTACGCAATGCTGTGCCATCTAAGGTATTACTTTCACGATTCATTGCTGAAAATGGCGAAGTAGAAAAATTATGAAATCCAATATTCATTTTTCATCACGTCCTTGTGCTTTATTCTAAGACCCTGTCAATTTATTCATCGTCTTTTTTTGGTCTTAGGGCAATACCCAATTCTTCAAGCTGCACATCTGCAACTGTGCTGGGGGCGTAGGTCATAGGACATGAAGCATCTTTTACTTTGGGGAAAAGTATAACATCCCGTAGTGAATCCCCACCTGTTATAATCATAATCAAGCGGTCGAAGCCCATTGCTATACCGCCATGGGGGGGAACGCCGTATTTTAATGCTTCAAGAAAGTATCCAAAGCCTTCTTCCGCACTTTCTGGGGTAAATCCAAGTGCGGCAAACATACGCTTTTGCACATCTTGCTGGTGAATACGAATGCTTCCGCCGCAAATTTCAAAACCATTAAGCACCAAGTCATAGGCACGGGCGCGGACTTCACTTGGTTTAGACTCTAAAAGGGGTAAATCCTCTTCCAGCGGTGAAGTGAATGGATGATGGGCAGCAAAATAGCGTTGGTCTTCGGGCGAGTATTCTAATAATGGGAACTTTGTTACCCATAAAAATTCATAGCCTTCTGGAATTGCATTTTTCCATTTGGCAGCAGCAAGACGCACTGCGCCTAAAGCTTCAAACACAATAGCGTTCACATCTGCACAAAGAAAAATCAAATCCCCTGGTTTACCGTCAAATTTAGCAGCTATTTCTGCGATTTGTTCTTCTGTAAAAAATTTAGAAATGGTGGATTTTACAGAGCCGTCTTCTGTCAAGGTAATCCATGCAAGTCCTTTGGCTTTATGGGTGCGGGCAAGTTCAACAAATTCATCAATTTTTTTACGCGGCATGGTTGCACAACCCTGTGCATTGACTCCGCGCACACTCCCGCCAGCGTCAAGGGCACCAGAAAACACTTGAAAATCTGAACCGCGTACAAGGTCAGAAATATCTTTCAGTTCCATGCCAAAACGTGTATCTGGCTTGTCCGAACCAAAACGCTCCATTGCCTCGTGATATGTCATGATTGGAAATGTTTTTGGAATGTCTACATTTAAGATATCTTTAAAAATTTTCGCCATAAGCCCTTCTGCCATGGTCATGACATCCGCTTCATCTACAAAGGACAGCTCTATGTCTACTTGGGTAAATTCTGGTTGGCGGTCTGCCCTCAAATCTTCATCACGGAAGCATCGTGCAATTTGAAAGTATTTATCAAATCCGCTCACCATCAAAATTTGTTTAAGCTGTTGGGGGGATTGGGGCAAAGCGTAAAAAGACCCTGGGTGCATACGAGAAGGAACGAGATAATCCCGTGCGCCTTCTGGCGAACTATTTAAAAGCATGGGCGTTTCCAGCTCTAAAAAGCCTGTGTCTGATAAATATTGACGCACAACTTGGGCTGTTTTATGCCGCATTTCAAAAACCTTTTGCATTTCTGGGCGGCGTAAATCAATGTAGCGATATTTTAAACGCATATCCAACGCGACACCTTCGTCTGCCACTTGGAAAGGCGGTACTTCCGACTCGGAAAGCACTCTAAGTTCCTGCACATCAATTTCTATGCCTCCTGTAGGCATATTGGGGTTAACATTCTCTGGCATACGGGCAATGACAACACCTGTTGCCGCCACTACATATTCCCCGCGAATAGATTTTGCAAGGGCATATCGTGCTGCGTTCTTCTGCTCATTAACCACAACTTGTACAATGCCTGTTCTGTCACGCACAACAATAAAAATCAAGTGGCTTAAATATCTTTGCTTATTTACCCAGCCCATCACCGTAACAGTTTGACCGATAAGTTTCTCGTTTATTTCACCTGCATAGTGGGTGCGTTTCATGCCTGTCATGCTTTCTCCCATAAATAGAGCCTCCTTAATACTTTATACCATTCTAACATAAAATCTTGGTTAATGTCATGCACGTTTGACATATAGGCAAACAATGGGTATAATATCTTCTGCTCGTGCTAGTCGGGGAAGTGGCGGTTCCCTGTAGCTTGCAATCCGCCATAGCAAGGGTGATGCCTGTTCCTAGGCTCCTTCTCTGTGAGGTCTGCCCTTGGTAAGTAGTGTTGACAGTCAAGTCCTGCGCAATGGACGCTTGTGAACCACGTCAGGTTCGGAAGAAAGCAGCGTTAAGCAAGAGAGTTCATGTGCCGCGGGGTTGCTTGACTCGAGCCAACTGCCAAGGTAACGCTTGGGGGGAAATGTCAAAGTCAGGCGCACGAGCATTTTTAACATAAATGCATTTTCAACAAAAAATCATTCCATTAAAAGCTTGTATAAACCACCGCCAATTCACAAAGAATATTTAAAACGAATGGTGGATTATAAATGAGAGAAAACATCAAAGCCACCGTTGTATCATGCGGCGGGGTGGTTATTTATAAAAACAAAGTCATGCTTTTGTACAAGAACCAAAACGGACGATACATGGGCTGGGTTATGCCAAAAGGCAACATGGAGGCAGGGGAAACACATAAGCAAGCCGCCATACGCGAAGTCAAGGAAGAAAGCGGAGTATCTGCACGGGCATTAAAGTATTTGGGAAAAACCCAATACAATTTCAAAGGCGCGCTTTTGAGTGAACCCAATGGTGAAGTAGGTATCCTTTGCAAAACCGTTCATTGGTACTTAATGACTACAAATTCATTTTACTGCAAACCCCAAGCTGAAGAGTTTTTTGCAGACGCAGGATTTTATAAGCAACATGAAGCTTATCACCTGTTAAAGTTTCACGATGAGCGGCAAATCATGCGCAGAGCATTTTCTGAATATGGCAATTTAAAAATTAAACATAATGAGAGGACGAGTTCAAAATGAGCAAACTCACTGAATGGAAATTGGCAGAAAAAATTAAAGCCAGCGAAAGACGCGACCTAATTATCGCTGCAGCAATTTTAGCAGCAGTTATTGCCATCACAATTTTAGTTATTGTTAAAGTCAAAGCACTCAAAAGCGGCTTTGACTGTTGCGACTGTGATTGTGACGATATGGACTTCATTGACATTGATGACATGGACGACGACGGCATTACCTACACCAGCGAAAAAGATTTTGTATAGTGCTTACGAACCCATCAAAAAAAGCCCGTTTCAAAGGAAACAGGCTTTTTTTATTGAATGACTAAATGGGAACAAGCGGTTGCCTTTCTCGTTGAGGCTCTATGCCCATGAGACCGAGTATATCTAGGCGATAACTCCCGCCACCTGCAAAAAATGTTGCATGTATGGTGTATTCAACACCTTCTACGAGATAGACTTTTAAGAAAGCGTTTAATCCATCACCACTATCATCATCTTCAAATAAAATTTGTCCACTGGCATCTAAAATTTGCAAAAGCGGGTCGCCTATATTGTTGCTGGTTTCAAGCACCCAATATCCTGTGATGTTGGGGATGAATGAAAATTTTGTAGGACGTGAAACAATACGGCTTAGGGTGATTACATCTTCGGCAGGATGTATTTGATATGTCGGTGAAATGGATATAGAAGCCACATCAACTGTCCATGCGTCTATAATGTAAGTATGCCCTGCCGCTAAATGAATAGTGATAAATGGGTTGTTATGCCAAGCTGTCAATCTAAAGCTTTCAGAAGTATCCATGACAACAAAATCCCCAAGACCTACCATACTCATTGTCCATGAACCTGTAGTTTCAGGAGAAAAAATAAACCTTTCTGGCACGCTTACTGTAATGATTCCCCCATGTGACGGAATCACCTCTAACGCTGTAATCACAGGGGTTGAAGTGATTTCACTTGTGTTGCTGGGTGTATATTGTTCTACCACTACATAATCGTCAGATATGAAATAGTAGATATCATAGGCTAAATCTACATCTGCAACACGATGAGAAGCGACAGGCGGCGGGATAAATTCATTGGACATGGAAACAGTTAAGGTATACGTGCCTATTGTTTCTGCGGATAAAAAACCTACATGAATTGTGTAATCTGCCCCTTCTACTAAATGGACTTTGATGATGACGTTTAAGTTTCCTGCGCTATTATCATCTGTTGCCAGCAAATGTCCGTAGTCATTATAAACCCTTAGACGTAGGACATCATTCATGTTGTCACTTGTTTCAAATATCCAATATCCAGTGGTATTTGGTATGAATGAGAAAAATGTTTCCTCTGTGACGGGTACACTAAATGCATTCTCCTTAGCATAGGTTATCGCTACTGGGAACACAAATATAAGCACCACCACAATCGCTAATACATATAACATGCTTGTTAATCGTATCACTGCAATTTCTCCTCACTCATGAATAAAAAGCGGCAGACAAAATAATCGTCTGCCGCTGTCGCCGTATCATACCACGGCAAGCATTATTGTTATTATACCTTATTATGCACCAGTAATTCCAGCGATTATTTGGCTTTCCTGTTCCCGTTGGGCTTGGGCTTGTTGCTGCATTAACATTTGTACTTCGGCAATGGCACGTTCTTGGTTTAAGTTCATCATTTCTTGTGCCATGTCTGCATCGCCTACTCTGCTTCTTGATTCAGACATATTGATACTTGAGGTCATATTGGCGTTCATGGTAAAGTCCATACGGTTTTCCATTGCACCAAGATTTGCCCGCTCGCCAGTGACTTCTGCTATCATTGCGTCAATGTCATTGATATTAAATTCCCCTGTTACATTAAAGGTTGTAATGGCTTGGGCAAGGCTTGACATATCGTTAATCACAACTGTTGCACCTGTACCATCTGCCCCAGAAGCAGTATTTAGCCCACCTGCGCCGGAACCGTCTAATAAGTTCATGCCATTAAATTGAGTGCCATTGACTGTTGCCCCAATGCCTTCTGCAAGTTGGCTTATTTCTGCTTGAATCATCTCTCTATTGGCGGCGGATAATGTACCATTTGAAGCTTGTACGCTAAGTTCACGAATGCGCCCTAAACTGTCGTTAATGCCATCAAGTCCACCTTCTGCAGTAGATATAAGGGATTGCATATCCATTGTGTTGCGTGTGCCTTGGTCAAGTCCACGTATTTGAGATGTCATGTTTTCAACCACAGCAAGCCCCGCTGCGTCATCTGCGGCAGAGTTGATTCTATTACCGCTGGCTAAACGGGTCATTGCTGGACTCATTGCATTAGATGCCATGCTTTGAATTGTCATGTATAAACCCCCTTTAAAATTTATCTTATTATCGGTTAAGTAAGCTTATTGCGGAAGCTGAACCTGCCGCCGCCCACTCGTCAAAGCCATTCATGACCGCTTCACGGGTGTCATGACTGATTTGCGGCAATTCGCCACCCCACATACGTTCTGCTTCACGGAAGCCCCGCTCTACCGCATCACGCATCAATTCGATTCTTCCAGGGTCTCCGCCTGTAAGGGCGACTGCAAAGTCAAGCATACGTGCGGCAGTTTCTTCTACACTAAAGTAGCCGCCTTCGTCAATCATTGCTTGGGCTTCTGCACGCATTTCTGGTGTGACTTCAATCATGGGGTTCCATGTTGTATTTTGGCGGTCTGCCTGTTGGTTAAACAATGTCTCAATCATACGGCGGAAAGAATCTGCTTGGGCTTGATGTTGATTCCACATTTCACGCACACGTGCTGGGTCTGGTCTAAAGCTTTCTGGTGCATTGTTGCTTGGGGTATACACACCTGCTTGACCAAAATCAACGTCTTCCGGAAGCGGTACAGCCGTTGCCGGCGGTGTGCTTGGAATCGGCTGATTTGCTGGTGTTTGTTGCTGCGGCTGATAGTTTACCCCACTTAATAATTGATTCACACTATTCATATCCATGAGAATCCTCCCCTTCATCCTTGAAAATTGTTATATGTGAATACATGTACTACTCCAATATTTACATCGACATTTTCTTAGGAAACCTTAACCAATATTTTTCTCAATAATATCCGCTAAATCCCTTGCCCACTTGCGGATTTGCTCGATATCGCGCCCCTCAATCATCACGCGCACTAAAGGCTCTGTACCTGACGGGCGTACTAAAATTCGCCCTGCACCTGCAAGATTCGATTCTATCTCTGCTTGGGCTTTTTGAATGACAGGGTGTGAGTGAAGTGTTGCTTTTTTATCATTAGGCACTGTTGCGTTAATAAGGACTTGCGGCAAAGTATCCATGACACCTGCAAGTGTAGAAATAGATTCATTTTTTTGCACCATAACAGAGAGTAAATGAAGCCCTGTAAGGATACCGTCTCCTGTGGTGCTGTGTTTTTTGAAAATAATATGCCCAGATTGCTCTCCGCCAAGAGGAAGGTCATCTTGTAGCATTTTTTCTAAAACATATCTGTCACCAACATCTGTGCGATGTAGTTTTATTCCTTTTTCCTTGCATAAAATTTCTAGCCCTTGGTTACTCATCACCGTTGCAACAATGGTATTGAGTTTGCCTTGCGCTTGCAGATTCAATCCGCATATTGCCAGAATTTTATCGCCATCAATCATGCCGCCTTTTTCACAGACAGCAAGCATTCTATCTCCATCGCCATCAAAGGCCAAACCAATGTCTGTACTATTTTCTTTTACGAATTTTTGTAAATTTTCCATATGTGTTGAGCCGCAATTTTCATTGATGTTTGTACCGTCAGGTTTATTGCTTAGTACTTGTACTTGGGCACCAAGTTGTTTAAAAACCATGGGTGCAACTTGACTTGTTGCCCCATTGGCACAGTCAAGGGCAATTTTTAGCCCATTCAAGTTTAGCCCTGAAAAAATTGATGTTAAGTAAGATGCAAAATCTTCAACTGCTGTTTTACATGATGTTATTGTACCTACATCTGCACCTGTTGGACGGGGCAAGTTATCTTTTCCAGCTTCAAAGTCTGATATGAGTTTTTCTATTTCTTCTTCTACTGCGTCTGGTAGTTTATATCCTTGACTGTTAAAAAATTTTATCCCATTGTCTGGCATTAGATTATGAGATGCAGAAATCATAACCCCTGCGTCCATTTTGTAGTGGCGAACCAAGTACGCTACTGCCGGGGTTGGCAAAACCCCTGCATGAAATACGTGCGCGCCAATAGAACACATGCCTGCCGTCAATGCGGCCTCCAACATGTCACCCGAAAGACGACTATCTTTTCCTACTAAAATACGCGGTGCTTCATTTGATGCCTTTTCTTGCTTCGTAAGCATATAAGCACCTGCGCGTCCAAGTCTAAATGCTAGTTCTGGCGTAAGTTCTGCATTCGCAAGGCCACGAACACCGTCTGTTCCAAATAAATTACCCATACCTCATTCCTTTCACGTCAATTTCAAGACATAATCTTATCACATCATATGCAGTTTTACAATTTTGGTATGCCAACAAGCTACTATGCATATAGTATTAGCACTAGAATTTATGGAGGTGTACTTATGGCATACGAGCGATTTTTCATGCCCCTTGAAAATGAAGCCACGGGGTATGATTTTAAAGGAAGAAGCCCATCTGGGCGGTGTATCGTAGAAAGTAAGGATGCAAACAATGGAAAACTTACCCTGTGGATACAAGACTTAAAACCCGAAACCCGCTATGGCATTTACATAATATTCCCAGATGGCGGACGATATTCAGGCGTAAATTTAGGCAGTTTAGCCGTTGATGTGAAGGGTAAAGCGGAAGTTCGCCGCGACCTAGATGAATCCAATTTAAACGGCTATAAAATATCAAACTTTCAGGCAATCGCCATCACCGCACCTGATGCACATGGCACAACATCCCCCCTTTGCGGCTATCGCGAGCGTCAATTTGCATGGCGCAGTAGCTTCTACGTTGCTGCAAAAAAAATAGAATCCCCTGTCGTATCTAAAGAAGAAATGGAAGCACTCATTGACCTGCCAAAACATGAAAAACCTAAACCACCAGAAATACCCGAACCTGAAATTGTGAACATGCCTGAACCTGAAATGATAGAAGAACCTGTAGAAGCAATTGCTGAACCAGAACCGCCAAAACCTATAGAAGAGATACCCGAACCTGTCATTGAACCTATAGCCGAACCTGAACCCGAAATAGAAGAGCCACTCCGCGCCCCAAAAGCACGGAAGCCAAAAGGTGCAAAACCAACGTCACGCAGGGCAATTATCCAAACAGCAATAGAAGACACAAACGAAGAGGAATATCTCGGCTAACGGCATATCAAATGCTGAAATATTACGTATGAAAAAAGACGCATTTCAAAAAATGCGTCTTTTTTGTGTCTATCGCAACTCATTCTATGACGTTCACGTATGGTTCAGGTACAGTTAATCCAATAAGGTGAGGGTTAATCCAGCTTGATGTTGACCAGTTGCCAGGTTGACCACTTCTGTTGTCGTTACGCACACGGCTAAAGTTTGAGACTCTGTTATTGACAGCAATAAAGTCTAAATTCCATGTAAATGGTATAGCAGGCATTTCATCATGGAAAGCCTGTTCCCATTCGGCATAAGCAGCAGCTAAAAATTCAAAATTCCAAGCTTCTTCTGATGCTATGTCTTCAAGGATTTGTTGGAAAGCTGGGCTGGTGTAGCGCGGCAAATTGAGCATTGAATTTGAACCCCAAAGTGTGGTGGGGTTAGGATTAAAACCCAAACTCCATCCCATAGCGAAAATATCAATAGGCCCTACGTCATCGTCAGATAGTATAATATCCAATAACATGCTCCAGTCGATAAAGTCACCATTAAACATTTCAACACGCAAACCAATTTGCGCCCAGTTGTAAATGTTTAATGGAACCATCCATTCATTAGTCTGGTTGTGATGTTGACCATAGATAAATGTCATCGGTTCACCGTTTAGGTTAAGTCTAAAGCCATAGGCATCACGTTCTGTAAATCCAGCTTCATCAAGTATTGCATTTGCATAATCTAAATCAAACCTAAAACCCTCACGTGTCACATCTATGAAAGATGTAGCATTAAATGGATGCAATACTGAAGGCGCAGGTGTCCACGCACCTCGGCCAACAACATCTGCTATCGTTTGCCTGTCAAATGCATATGCCATTGCACGACGTATAGCGATATTGGTAATTGGGTGTTCATCATTACGAGGTTGCATATATAAGTTGCCTTCGGCATCTGCACCCATGTAACCCAATCTAAAGTTTAAAAATGTTGTACTTTGAGTCGGCCAACCATATAGTTGATAGTTTGTTGGGCTCATCATATTAAATTCTTCCACATTGATGATTTGATAAGTGGCAATATCAAATACACCAGCACGCATTGCAAAAGGTATCATATCGGGCAGTAATACTTCTACAGTAATACCATCAACTAAGGGCGCGCCTTGCCAGTAATTATCATTTGCTATAAGAAAAACGGCTTCACCTGGTATCACTGTATCAATTATAAATGGGCCAAAACCAAGCATTTCATAACGCGCACGCACATGGGATTCAATACCAGCATGACCGACTTCTTCGATGACAGGGCTAATCCAGTGGCGTGGTATCGGATGAACCCAAATGCTGCCTGCAAATAGCACAGCAGGAGACAGCGGCTCTACATAATAGATGCGCAACGTACGATTATTGTTTGAAAGCACTAAGCCTGAAATGTAGTCTGTAAGTCCTTCACGATACGCGTCCACGCCAACTACATTTGGGATAAGGCTGTTCTCAGAAAACCGTGTCCCTGTGTAGTCTGGGTGAGCAATCACTTCATAAGCAAATACAAGGTCATCCATAGTCAGTGGTACACCATCATGCCAGTACACGTCTTGTTGAAGTTTCATAATGACAGCATTGGCTTCTCTGTCAACTTCAAATGAAAAAGCACCAGAATTTGTAACCATATTACTTTCATCCCATGCAATGAGGTATGGATGTGCCAAAGATGTAATCGATGTGTCTGAAGCTAGGTCTGATACAATGTGTGTGCGCAGGAATACCCCTGACAAAACATTGTAAGAACCAACACCAATACGCAATACATTGTCTGTACCTAAACCTCTTGGCAGTATTGGGTTAGTATTTGTTGTGTACGCTGGAAAGTTTGCAAGTACATCTACAAGCGCGGGATGCACTGCTATACTTTCTTCTTGCAACACGGTTTCTGCATAAAAATCCTCTGCCTCGCTGTTACTATTGCCATAAACGGTTATACCCATTATAGAAGCCAGTAACAAAACAAAAATCAGTAGCAATTTTTTTCTCATAATGCTCACCCTCCAAAGAAAAATAATATATAGTCAATGTATTTTAAGCGAACTATTATGAGAATGCAATTTTTTCATATAACATTTGCGGCATAGCCGTTAAATTGTTAGAATGTGTCCATGGAGGGGATTTTTATGGAATTTACACGAGGGGATAAATTAGACTTTGACCCGCGCCTGCAACTTAGCCGAATTTTTGTTGATGGCTTTTATATATGGCTGAAAGTGCTTTCTAAGGATAAGGAGAAGCTGACAAAAACCTTTGCCCATATGTTTAAGCTGGAATATTTCTATGTGGCACATGAAGGGGAAACTATCTTTGCAAAAACGGCATGTATCAATGGTAGCCAGCCGATTACATTTGATAAAAAAATCTTCATACAAACATTAGGTTTTTTCCGTGGGCGCATTGCTTACTTTATGCTAAAAAAGCACTTGATACGCAATGTATATCCATTTGAGCTTGCAAACACTACAGGCTCTATAGAATTTGTGGCAACTGCCCCAGAAGCCCAAGGCAAAGGCATTGCACGGCAACTTATCACATTTATCATGAATAATACCCCCTACGCCTCTTATGTTTTAGAAGTAGTTGACACAAATGCAGGTGCAGTGCATTTGTATAAAAAGCTGGGATTTAAAGAAATACAACGTACAAAAGCCCCTAAAGGCAGTGGCTCAAATTTTTGTTTATATATGCAAAAGGACATGTGAAATAATGCATAGAGATTTAACACAAGGTAAAATTTTTAGTACACTCATGCGGCTTGCCTTGCCCATTGCAGGTGCCCAGGTTATGCATATGGCGTATAACTTGACAGATATGTTTTGGTTGGGGCAGGTCAGCGAATATGCTCTGGCGGCATCAGGCGCAGCAGGGCTTTTTTTGTGGCTTTCTATGGGATTTTTAATGATTGGGCGCATTGGGGCAGAAGTGGGCGTGGCACAAGCGAGGGGACGGGGCGACATTGTTGCGGCATATAGTTTCGCACGTATGTCCATTTATGTAGCTGTCGTCCTTGGCACTTTATATGGGGCATTTCTCATTATTTTTCGGCATCCGTTAGTGGCCTTTTTTAATTTTTATGATACTGGTGTTGCAGTGGATACAGCAATGTATACAGCGATTATGGCCATTGGAATCCCCGCCAATTTTATTGTTAATGCCGCCCATGCTTCCTTTGTGGCTTCTGGAAATTCTCGCACGCCTTTTTTAATTAGTTCAAGCGGACTTATTTTAAATATGATACTTACACCCATTGTAGTGTTTTCTATGGGTTTAGGTGTATTTGGGGCTGCGCTTTCCAGTGTTTTCAGTCAATATGTCGTGTTTATCATCACCATCATTGCCATTAAAAGATTTAGGACACGTCCATTTGCAAAGTTTGAATTTATTACACCTGTGGAGATGTCTAAAATAAAAGAAATCTTTTACATTGCCACGCCTGTTGGTTTAGAAAATATGTTGTGGCCATTGCTTACCATCGTCACTACACGTTTTGAACTTGAGTTTGGAGATTTTGCGTTGGCAATGAGCCGTGTAGGCACACAGGTTGAGTCCCTTTCGTGGCTGGTAGGGGCTGGTTTCGGCGCGGCACTTACAGCTTTTGTAGGGCAAAATTTTGGTGCAGGCAAACACGACCGTATCGCTAAAGGGGTACGCTATTCAACCTATATACTTATTTTTTGGGGTGCTTTGGTGACATCGGTATTATGGTTTGGCGGGGATGTTATTCTTGCAATATTTTTGCCAAACTTTTTAGCCCAAGAGGACATGCGGCAACTTTTTATCACCTATTTGCGCATTCTTGCAGCCTGTCAAATTTTTGCCAACTTAGAATATGTCGCGTCCAACGCGTTTAGAGGTAAAGGACGCACCATTCCACCATCCATCTCCAGCATTACCTCAAATTTAATCCGCGTGCCCTTGGCTTTTATACTTTCGCGCACACCCATGGGTGTACTGGGTGTTTGGTCAGCTATTTCATTAACATCAGGATTGCGTGGGGTGATGGTGTGCTTATGGTATTTATGGACTTACCGAAAACATACAAAAAAATTAAAATAAAATCTTAGAAAGCGTCTTGACATGATGTAAAGCACATGGTATTATTCACCTGTTAGCACTCACAACCATAGAGTGCTAACAGGATACGGGGGAGGGTGAACACATGTTGCTAAATGATAGGAAGCTAAAAATTTTACAAGCCATTATTACGGATTATATTGAAACGGCAGAACCTATCGGCTCACGCACGATTGCTAAAAAATATGGGCTGGGCATAAGCTCTGCCACCATTCGTAATGAAATGAGTGACTTGGAAGACTTAGGGCTTATTAGCCAGCTTCACACATCATCAGGACGCGTGCCATCTGGCAAGGGTTACAGGTTTTATGTAGACAGTATGATGCAACGACGGTCATTGACTGCTGACGAAGCACTTTTTTTGCAACGTATGATAATAGACAACATTAACCAGACAGAATTTATGATGCAAGAAACTGCAAAGGCCCTTGCACGGCTTACCAATTACCCCACCATTGTTTCTGAGCCTAACACAAAAAAAATAACAATTAAACATGTGCAGCTGATTCCCCTTGATGAAAAATCTATCTTATTGGTGTTGGTGACAGATAATAAAACGGTGAAAAATCAAGTGGTTAACTTAAATGACGCACCGGGGTATGAAATGCTTACCCATCTTACAGGGCTTTTAAATAATCATCTGGCTGGTTTAAGTATTCGTGAAATAAACCGTGAATTGATTGACAAAATGTTAGCAGAGTTTGGTGCGCAAGCCCATGTGCTTATGCCCCTGTTGGGTATCATAGCCGATATGATTCAAGCTGAAGATGATGTGCGTGTATTTACAAGCGGTGTAAAAAACATTTTGGCTTTTCCAGAGTTTGCAGACATTCGCAAAGCCGAAATTATTTTTCAAGCCTTTGAAGATAGGGAGTCTCTTTTTGCCATATTAGGCGCGCCCACCACTGCAATCCATTCCAAAGCTGTAGATTTTGGCGGAATCCAAATCGTTATAGGCGAAGAAAACAACCTTGATTTATTAAAAAATTGCAGTCTAATCAAGGCAAATTACACCATTGATAACCAAAGCACCGGCTGTATAGCACTCATTGGGCCAATGCGCATGGATTATGCACAAGCTGTTAGCGTGCTTTCGGGAATATTGCAAAATTTACAACATGTCATCACAGCATTAGATTTATCACAGTAGAAGAATGGAGGAACGCGATGAGCAATAATAATGAAGAAACACATTCATGTGGGTGCGGCAATGCCCACGAAGTACCCTGCGAATGCGACAGTGATTGCGCTTGTCATGCCGTCAGCCAAGAGGACGCGATAGAAGTCGTAGACGGCGATACAAGATATAACGAAATGCTAGACCGATATCAACGCTGTTTGGCAGAGTTTGATAACTACCGTAAACGCACAGCAAAAGAACTCTCCATCCGTTATGATGACGGTGTGCGCGCAACCTGTGAAAAACTGCTTCCCCTCATTGACAATTTTGAACGTGCAATGGAGGCCAATGAAAACAAAGGTGATTCTTTTTATCAAGGCATCGCACTCATTGCCCGCCAGTTTGAAAGCACTTTAGAATCCTTGGGCGTAAAGCCCATTGAAACCGAGCCAGGTACACCATTTGATGCAAATTTTCATCATGCAGTTGCCCACTCCGCAGATGAAAACTTTGGTCAAAACGAAATAGTCGCAGTTTTACAAAAAGGATATACCCACAAAGAACGTGTCATCAGATATGCCATGGTACAAGTGGCAAACTAAACATTTTAGGAGGAAAACCATATGTCAAAAATTATAGGAATCGACTTAGGAACAACCAACTCATGTGTTGCAGTTATGGAAGGCGGACAGCCCGTCGTTATTGCCAACAGTGAAGGACTGCGTACAACGCCATCTGTTGTAGCCTTTACAAAGGCAGGGGAACGGCTAGTAGGCGAAACGGCAAAACGTCAAGCCATTACCAACCCAGACAATACGGTTATGAGTATCAAGCGTCAAATGGGTACGGGTTTTAAAGTAAAAATTGAAGACAAAGACTACTCTCCACAAGAGCTTTCTGCCATGATTTTAACCAAACTTAAAACAGACGCAGAAGCTTACCTAGGCGAAAAAGTGACAAAAGCGGTCATTACCGTGCCTGCTTATTTCACAGACAGCCAACGTCAGGCCACAAAGGATGCAGGTAAAATTGCAGGCCTTGAAGTAGAGCGTATTATTAACGAACCTACAGCCGCCGCCCTTTCCTATGGACTGGATAATGAAAAAGAGCAAAAAATCATGGTATACGACCTTGGCGGCGGAACATTTGACGTGAGTATCATTGACATTGGCGACGGTGTTATTGAAGTTTTAGCAACCAGCGGAAACAACCGCCTAGGCGGTGATGATTTTGATGACCGCATTATTAAATTCTTGGTTGAAGAGTTTAAGAAAATGGAAAACATGGATTTAAGCCAAGATAAAATGGCAATGCAACGCCTAAAAGAAGCTGCTGAAAAAGCAAAAAAAGAGCTTTCAACTGTGATTACCACCAATATCAACCTTCCGTTTATTACAATGAACCAAGACGGGCCAAAGCACATGGATATCAACCTCACCCGTGCAAAATTTGACGAACTTACCCATGACCTTGTTGAAAAAACCATGACCCCTGTACAAACTGCCCTAAAAGACGCAGACCTTTCCCCTTCAGACCTTGATAAGGTTTTGTTGGTTGGTGGTTCAACACGTATTCCATCTGTTCAAGATGCGGTTAAAAAACTGACAGGCAAAGAGCCATTTAAAGGTATCAACCCAGATGAATGTGTTGCCCTTGGCGCAAGTATTCAAGGGGGCAAACTTGCAGGTGACGAAGGCGCAGGGGGAATCCTTCTTCTTGACGTAACCCCATTGTCACTATCTATTGAAACAGAAGGCGGTGCGGCAACACGTCTTATCGAGCGTAACACCACCATTCCGACCAATAAAAAGCAAACATTCTCTACTGCGGCAAACAACCAAACTGCCGTTGATATTGTTGTTGTACAAGGCGAGCGCGCCCTTGCCCGTGACAACAAAGAACTTGGACGTTTCCGCTTAGACGGCATTCCTGCCGCTCCTCGTGGTGTCCCTCAAATTGAAGTACTTTTCGACATTGACGCGAATGGTATTGTTCAAGTGTCTGCAAAAGACCTTGGCACAGGCAAAGAGCAAAAAATCACGATTGCGGCAAGCGGCAATTTGTCTGATGACGATATTGACCGTGCTGTAAAAGAAGCAGAACAATTTGCAGAGCAAGACCGCATTCGCAAAGAAGCAATTGACGCTAAAAATGAAGCGGAATCACTGGTTTTCCAAACAGAAAAACTGTTGAATGACATGGCTGAAAAAGTGAGCGATGAAGACAAAGCCAACTTGCAAAGCGAAACGGAAAAACTCAAGAGTGTTAGTGTGGCAATGCACGCCGAAACCATGAATGAATCCGACACCGAGACACTGAAAGCCGCTATTGAAGCATATACAGCAGTGCTTAATGAGTTCTCAACCAAACTTTATCAAAACGCCGCACCTGATATGCAAGGCGCAGACGGTGAGCCTTCCGACTATGGCCCAAATAGTGACGACAGCGTAATAGACGGAGATTTTACTGAGAAGTAAGGGGGCCAGCCTGAATGGCAGACAAGAGAGATTATTATGAGCAGTTGGGCGTTGGCAAAGATGCAAGCAACGACCAAATAAAAAAAGCCTACCGCAAAATGGCAAAACAATATCACCCGGACGCAAATCCGGGTGATAAAGCCGCGGAGACAAAGTTTAAAGAAATTAGCGAAGCCTACAATGTATTAAGTGATTCATCCAAGCGGCAAACCTATGACCAGTTTGGACATGCGGCATTTGAACAAGGCGGCGGCGGTGGCGGCGGTTTTCATGGCTTCCATGGGGACATCGACCTTGGAGATATCTTTGGCTCGTTTTTTGGCGGGGGAAGCCGTACAAGACCCAGAGCGCGGCGCGGTGCAGACATGCAAATGCGCGTCAATATTAAATTTGAAGAAGCCGTTTTTGGTGCGACAAAAGAAGTACAACTGCAAACCTATGATGAATGCCCAACCTGTAAAGGCAGTGGTGCAAAACCCGGCACTTATCCTGAAACCTGTAAAAAATGTAATGGCACAGGCAGTGAACGGGTGGTTCAGCAAAGTATTTTTGGCATGGTGCAATCAACCATTACATGTTCGGCATGTAAGGGCGAGGGCAAAACCATTAAAGACCCATGTATACAGTGCCGCGGTCAAGGGCGTGTCCGCACAAGCAAAGCCCTTGAAGTCACCATACCTAAGGGCATTGACAATGGACAAAGCATTCGCTTAAACGGTAAAGGTGAATTTGGTGAAAAAGGCGCGCCTCCAGGCGACTTATACATTACTGTGACCATTTCACCCCATAAACTCTTTACCCGTGAAGGCAGTCACTTGTATTTGGATATTCCTATCACTTTTGTGCAAGCGGCGATGGGAGATGAAATTTCGATTCCTACCCTTGACGGCGGTGAGGAAAAATACAAAGTAAAAGCAGGCACACAGCCTGGGGCAGTCATTCAACTGCGGGGCAAGGGTGTTCCCAATGTACACAATCCACGGGCTGTTGGCGACCTTATTGTCAAACTCAACGTCACTGTGCCTACGCAAATGAACGATAAGCAACGTGAATTGCTCATGTCCTTTAATGATTCCATGGGTGATGATTATAAAAATCATAAAAAACGCTGGTTTGATAAGGTTAAAGGATACTTTTCGTAAAAAATTTCATAAAACTATGTAAAAAGCCCGATTCAAAATGAATCGGGCTTTTTCTTATGGTGCTTCATAATTTGTCATAAAGATTGGTGCATAAGGATGGTATCCATCACCCACACGCTTGATATGTACTCAAGCCAGCGTCCTTTTCCATACACATCAGATTCTAGACCCCGATTTCTACACGATAAAATACTTGAAAAAATCACACGGATTGGTGTATAATCGGTAAGCTGTGGTGGCAGGTTAACCTGTTTGTGACGGGTGATGGTGGGTTTCCATCCCTACTTACAAGTCGGTTGGAGGTTGGATGCCAACTCGACCACTGCGGCATTTTTCTCCCGCAGATGTTTACATATTATCATAACTTTTACAACTTGGGAAGACCTAATTTACATAAGCATTATATTTTTTCTCAAAACCAATGTCAGAGCTTTCACCATGACCAGGGTATACTTTTGTTTCACTTGGAAGGGTGAGCAACTTTTCTTTGATACCCTTGGTCAAGTCTGTAGGATTACTTAGGGGCAAATCTGCCCGCCCTATAGATTCACGAAATAAAGTATCCCCTGTAAATAAAACTCCGTTTTTTTCATCATAAAAACATAGTCCCCCTGGAGTATGCCCCGGGGTATGGATGATTTTTAATGTTGTATCGCCTATTTCAAAAATTTCTCCATCTTTAAGCAAGCCATCGGGTGTGACTTTTAAAATACGCTTGAATCTTGTAGATAAATTGAGTTCTGGATTTTCTAAAAACTGTTGCTCGTCTGGGTGACAGTATATTTTTGTGTCTGTTTTTTCGCGGATTTCATTGGCACAGGCAATATGGTCGTAATGACCATGGGTAAGCAACAGTGCTTTTATTTTCACATTGTGTTGATTGATTTTGCTCATGATTTCAGTTTCGCTGTCTCCTGCGTCAATCAATATCCCTTCCTTCGTTGATTCGTCGAAGTACAAGTAGATGTTTTGCCCCATGGCATTTTGGTTAATGATGATGAGTTTCATAAAATCTCCACCCTATTCCTTCCTTTTTCTTTCGCCCGATACAGGGCTTCGTCAAGCTTTGTAAAAAATTCATCTTGTTTCGTTTTTTCATCCACTTGGTCTGGTTTAGGCACAATGGCCCCTGCACTCAAGCTTGCAGTAATAGAAACGGTTTCGTTTGCAATTTTAATAGGTGTGTTTGCAATATTTTTATGAATACGCTCGGCAACGGCAACGACACCTTCTGGGGATGTGTCTGGCAAAACAGCAACAAACTCTTCCCCACCCCAACGAAATACATAGTCATATCCACGGGCAACGGACTTTACCATAATATCTGCAACGGCTTTTAAACAAATATCACCGTTTAAGTGACCGTGGGTGTCATTAAACTTTTTGAAAAAGTCTATATCCAATATTATCATGCCCAGCCATTCACTTTTACGCGTGGCACGGCTCCATTCAATTCTCATAGATTGTTCAAAAGCGCGGCGGTTGCCTATGCCTGTTAAACCATCCATTAAACTTTGCTTTTCTACAGATTTAATATATTCCCTCAACTGCAAATGCATGTTGACCCGCAAGTTGATAATAGACGCAACAAAAGGCTTGCTGATAAAGTCTGACGCACCCAGCTCTAATGCCCGTTCTTCATCATAGCTGGATTCACTGCCTGTAGCCATGATGACTGGAATTTTTGAAGTTTCGGGAAAGCGTTTTAAATCGGAAAGGGTTTCAAATCCAGATTTCCCCGGCATGTTTAAGTCAAGCAAAATGATATTGATTTCATTTTTTCGTGCAATGGCTATACCATCTTCACTATTTAACGCAGTAAATACATTATACGATTTTGACAGCATTGCCTTAGCCGCCATGATTTCCAAGGGAGAATCATCTATGACTAACACATTATATTTTAGTTTGCACTGTACATCTGTTTCAGACTGGGCGGCAGGGCTTGATGTAGCAATATCTTTTAATACTCGGTCAAGCTCTATCTCTAAAGATTCAATCATGGATTTTTCAGGCATTTGACCTGCTTTTAATATAGGCACGATATCTAAAGCTAATTTGACTAAAGTTGATTCGTTTATCAACCCTGCATTGCCTTTTAATGTATGCACGAGTAAATGCGCCACTTTATAATTTAATGTACTGAGTGCTTCTTGAAGTTTTGCAATGGTGCTGCACTGTGCTTTTATAAATTCAGAACGAAGCATTGCGACCAAGTCTGGAGGGTTGTAATCGTTTTGAGTTTCCATTTGCGCTCCCCAATTCAATGACAATTTCTAAATATTTTGTACCAGTATACCATCTATTGCACCCATTTTTCCACTGAATTATGCAAATAGTATTCAGAATTTAAAAATAAAAACATACTATAATGATTTTCTTGCTTTTATTTGACATTTATCACACCATCACATACACTATTCTAAGATAATTTCTGAAAGGAAGATAGTATATGTCAATACCAACCCCTCATATTACAGCTCCAGCAGATGCTTTTGCCAAAACAGTACTCATGCCGGGCGACCCCCTTAGGGCGAAATTCATTGCAGAGAATTTTTTAGAGAATCCCAAGCTGGTGAACGAAGTAAGAGGAATGCTGGGATATACAGGCACATACAATGGCACACCTGTGTCTGTCATGGGTAGTGGCATGGGTTGTGCCTCTATTGGGATTTACTCCTATGAGTTATTTAATTTTTACAAAGTAGACAATATTATTCGTGTAGGGTCGGCTGGTTCAATGGATATGAGCCTTGAACTGGGTGACATCATCATGGCTGTGGGTGCATGTACAAACTCCAGTTATCCAGACGCATTTGCACGTTGCCCCGGCACATTTGCCCCAACGGCATCTTTTGAACTCATGTTAAAAACCCAAAAAGCCGCTGACATGATGAGTGTAAAACTTCATGCCGGCAATGTTTTGTCAAGTGATGTGTTTTACAATGATGATTCTGTTGGAATGAATGCATGGATGCGTATGGGTGTACTTGGGGTGGAAATGGAAGCCGCCGCCTTGTATAGCAATGCGGCACGTGCAGGCAAAAATGCCCTATGTATTTGTACTATTTCAGATAAAGTCTTTAATCACAGTGAGTCTATGGACGCAAAGCAACGTGAGACTTCATTTAGCCAAATGATTGACCTTGCTTTGGCTGCTGTCACCCTATGAGTAAACTTGCATACTTGCGCCGCCGTCAGGCAGAGCAATTTAACAATGCCGAGCTAGAAGCCGCCGCAGAAACAGGTGAGGTTTTATTACGGGAGCATTGGCATAACAAAAACTTTAAAACAGAAGAATATGCCAACGATTTATACAATGTGGCACTCATTTATCATGAGCTTGGTCATTTGGAACGTGCGGCAGAGCTGTATTCTGATTCTGCACGGCAAATTGTACAAATTGAAGGGGATGAAACAGAGTCATTTGCCAAGCGTTTAAGCGGGTTGGCTATGTCACTTTCACAAATGGACATTAGCCTACCTGCGTATTTCATGTTGAAGCAAGTTGCAGATATTTTACGGCAAGAAGTGGGTAAAAACAGCCCTGAATACGCTGATACATTGTATAACTTAGCAAATATTGCAACAAAACTAGGGCATGAAAAAGACGCTTTACGCTATCACATAAATGCCCTTAAAATTCGGCTGAAACATGAGGAAAACCCAGAAGATACCATCGTTAGCCTACATAGTGTGGCGGCGATACACGAAAAAAAAGAAGATTACGAAAAAGCCATTGTGTATGCACAATCTGCATTGGATTTGATTGATATAAAAGATGCAGAAGCTTATGCACGAATCGGCAGCTATCTTGCAGAGCTTTATGAAAAAAGTGGAAAGCTTCGTGAAGCTTTACCCCTTTATGAGGCGGCGATTATTGCCATCATTTCCAGAGTGGGTCGGGAGCATAGTTCTTTTGTGAATGTGGTTTACCGTCATGCAAATTTACTTGCACGCATGAACCGCATTGAAGAAGCTTTAGAATCTTATGAGCAAGTCACAATGACTTTTGAGGGCATGTGCGGTAAAAATCATCTTTTTTATGCCAATTGTTTACGCAATATGGCTGTGATAAACAAAGCGTTGGACAACTTTGAAAAAGCGGAAGCCTACATGGTTGAGTCAATAAAAATTCGCCACCTTATAAAAGAAAGCGGCGAAATTCCTGATGATATTGTTTTTCTCATCAATCTTTATCTTGACACTGATGAGAAGGAAAAAGCCATTGAAACGTCCGTGTACATCCTCATTAAAACAGACCCAGACAGTGAAGGTTACGACAAACTGCTGGAAACCATATCAAAAGTATTTATGCCACCAGGCGGCACATATACACAAGCCATCTTAGCGTCCATGCGCGTGATGGATGAACACAGCAATGATGACATTCGCAGAATCATTGAGGAATGGGAAGGCCCTGGGACGGGAACAAACCCTGTATCCTTTTAAGTCAATGTTCAATCAAAAGTGATGGAGTCTCTGACGGACGGCTTCATACAACAGTACGCTTCCTGCAACAGACGCGTTTAAGGATTCTGTAGCGTTTGTCATGGGTAAGCGAATAAGCATTGAAGATTTTTCTATAGCCTTTTCGCTTAAACCATGGGACTCATTGCCAACAAGCAGGCAAAATTTTTCACAAAAGTTCACATCATAAGGCAGGGCATTTCCGCGGGGATGACCCGCGTATATGGGAATGTTCTGCCTTTTTAGTGCGTCAAGTATTTCATCCGTATGAACTTCTGTGATAATTGGCATTCGCAAAACCGCTCCAGCCCCTGCACGCAAAACTTTGGGGTTGTAAATATCGCAACTGCCCGCAGTCAGAATAACGCCGCTTGCCCCTGCGGCGGCGGCTGTGCGTACTAAAGTGCCAAGATTACCAGGGTCGTTTAAATTTTCACCCATGAAAATGAAGCCATTATTATTGAGTATATCCTCTAATGTATAAGTCATTTGCTTGCAAACTGCAATAATGCCTTGGGGGGTTACTGTATCGGCAAGGCTATCAAATAAACTGTCGCGGATGACCTCACAATGGGCTTTTTCTTTAAAGTGTGAAAGGTCATGTGCATCTGCATATTTACGTGAAGCAATATAATATAAAATATCGTAATAGGAAGGGATTTCAGCAATAAATTTTTCCCCTTCAACCATAAACAGACCCGCTTCGTTACGGCTCTTTTTTGTTTTCAAGTGCTTAAAATTTGACATTATTCACCTTTGGTTTCGTTTTGTACAGTATAAACGCTTTTTTAATCTTCGCCAAGTATCACAGCGGCAATTATATTTGCCAGCGGGTGCATGGCGTTTAAAGCTTCTTGCTTTGTATTGTTTTGCGCGCCTACTTCAATCAAAGTGCTTAAAGGCATCATGTGTAAACTATAGCGAAATTCACGCAAGTATATACGGCGGGCAATGCCAGGGTATAACTGATTTGCGGCAAGTTGTAGGTTGAAGCTCAAGGCAAGGTTTTCACGCTGATAGGGGTTGTGAAGCCAGTCAAGGTTGGTTATTTGCCCATTTCTGTACCTTCTGCTTAATCCGTTAAAGAACATGATTTGCGCAGTACGTTTACCATCAATGTAGGTTATGAGGGGCGGTGAGGTTTCGGGAATACCATCCCGATGAAGGTCGATGACCATTTGAATTGAAGGGTTGTCCTCAAGAATCTGACGAATCACTGGTTCCATCCGTTCATAAGAGCCTGGACGATGGGATATGCCATTGACTACATCAAAACGCCCTGTATAATGCATGACTTCTATCCCGTGGACTTCAGACAAAACTTCTGCCAAATATCTACCTACCCCCATGATGCCGCTCATGGGGTCATTTGGGTCGCTGTCGATAAATTCTTCCATGGAATGCACATGAAAAATAAGCACTTGAGGCCCTTCTACATGGGTATCAATGGTTAGGTCTTTCTCCAAGAAAGCAGGAACGTCAATATCTGTAGGCAATAAAACCGTATCACGGTCTACCAAAAATATACTTCTTGTCAGATAATTAAAATCCATCAGCTGTTCAAGATACTCTGGGGTAGGCAGAAGCCGTCGCGGACGTTCTCTTTGTACAGAAGTTGTTTCATGGGCAAGAAGCACCTGGGTTTCAAAAGCAATATCATTAAGCCCTATAATGTTTCCCCCAACATCATGAGACGCAGGTGTATACCATTCATCTAAATCACCAAACGCGTCCCATAGTTCATCTGAACGGACAGGGGTTAAAAACCCGTTGAAAAATAAAATAGCCACAGTCAGCAGCATTATTCCCAAAATCCCTCTTGCTTTTAAAATTGATTTTTTACTCACCTTACATCACCCCGTATTTTTAAAGTCGCTCTTTTGCTCAATTGCACCACCTCTTTATACTATATGCCCGCTGGAGGTAATATAATGTTATATGATTTAATTTTTAGCTTGAACATCGTTCTGCCTTTATTTTTGCTTATTATTCTTGGGTATGGGCTAAAACGGTTTGCGTTTTTTAATGATGGTTTTTTACGCGGCGGCAACAAGTTTGTATTTTACATTGCTTTGCCTGTGACACTGTTTCGTAATTTATATATGTCTGACATTGGTGAACTATTAGACCTGATGTTTATTGCTTTTTTAATAGGTATGACCCTTATCGTATTTTTAGTCATTTGGGGTCTTTCAGTTATTTTTATTAAGGACAAAAAAATTCTTGGCGCATTTGTACAAGGTGCATTTCGCAGTAATTTCGCGCTTTTGGGAATACCTTTATTGTTTAACATGGCTGGAGAGGCAGGGCTGGCACGTGCTGCTCTTATTGTGACATTTGTATTGCCCCTGTTTAATATTTTTTCAATCCTTGTGCTGGCGGGCTGTTCAGATTCAGGCAAAAAAGTTGGGCCTTTGACGATTGCTTATACGGTCATCAAAAACCCATTGATTATTGGTATTGCCCTTGGAATGCTGGCATCTGTTTCAGGTATGACACTTCCAAATATCATTGACCATTCAACAAGTTATCTGGCAAACATGGCTACACCCCTTGCGGTTATTTGCCTTGGGGCTGGCATTGTTTTTAAAGGTTTTGACAAGAAGTTTAAATATGCCGTGGTGGCGAGCATTTTAAAAGTAATTATTTTACCCATCATTTTTATAGGGGCTGGGTATGCCTTTGGCTTTAGAGGGTATGACCTTGCGGCTTTGCTTGTGCTTGCCGGCACACCTTCAGCCATTGTAGGTTATGCCATGGTTGTACAAATGGGGGGCGATGAATATATTGCCGGTACAGTCATTGTTATTTCCACTTTAGCCTCTGCGGTTACATTAACATTGTTTATATATACCATGCGCATTTTAGGTCTTTTGGGGTAGATTTTTTACGCATTTTGTTGTATTATTCTTTCATGAAATGAAAAAATCTTAGAATAGGGTGATTGTTATAAAAGCAGTAGTCATGACGCTTACGGTAAGCAGAATTATCGGGGCATTGTCGCTGTTATTTGTGGCTCCACTGTCTGCGGTGTTTTTTGTAATTTATTCATGGTGTATCACAAGTGACTTGCTTGATGGCTTCCTTGCCAGAAGAGCGAAAGTAACCAGCAATTTTGGTGCGCTTCTTGATAGTGTTGCTGACTTGCTTGTGGCACTTGTCATGCTTACCATTTTCTTTTTCTTACACCCACTTGAATGGGCGTTTTGGATGGTTATTTTAGTGACTATCGTACTATCTACACGTGTAGTTGCATTGGTTATTGGTTTTATAAAGTTTAAAACCTTTACCATGTTGCATACATATTCAAATAAGGGCGCAGCACTCATGTTAGCTTCTTTCCCTGTGTTGTTTATGCTTGCAGGACTTACGATTACCATTGCTATTTTATTCGTGGCAGCCATTTTATCTGCCTGTGAAGAGCTTATCATCACCATTCGTGCAAAAGAATTTAAGCCGAATATCACCAGCATGTTGGCCTTATAGAAATGCAATGAACACTTGATTGGCGAAGTCCATACCATAGGGGGTTAAGGCGACTTTACCCTGTTGGCGGGTCAGCAATCCGTCATTGACTAATTTAGCAATTTCGTTTTTATAGTGGAGTGGCTCATTAACCCCTTCGCACAATCGTAACCCTAAAATCATTTCCTCTGCCATCAAATCGGTTTCGGTTAGATGGTGGAGGTTTTTTTTGTCTTGAGGGTCATGGATATATGCGTCTAAACTTTCGTTGTTATGCCAACGTGTGCGCCCATCAAAAGAGTGCGCCCCAAGACCGAAACCGATATATGGCTTCATTTTCCAACAGTTGATATTATGACGGCTTTCCTTGTCTGGTTTTGCAAAGTTAGAAAGTTCGTAATGGATATACCCTGCATCGGTTAATATCTTACGTGCATTATGATACATTTTACGGTCAGTATCATCATCGGCTATGGGCATGTCAACATTTTCTGGCGGGATTAGACTGTATGCAGAAATATGCTCTGGTGAAAGTATAATCACTTCTTTTAATGTTTCCAGCCAGTGTTCGTGGGTTTGTGATGGCAGGGCAAACATTAAGTCTATATTGATGTTGTCAAATCCTGCTTCACGGGCGGCATGAAAGTTTTTTGTAAAGTCATCTTTACTATGGGCGCGGCTTAAAGTTTGTAATAATTCAGGGTGCGTGGTTTGTAGGCCTATGCTTAATCGGGTGACACCACTCGTTTTTAATGCTTTTAAATATTCTGGTGTTAAAGTACCAGGGTTTGCCTCTACTGTAATTTCTGTGTTTTTCATCAGGGGTAAACCTTCAACTGTTTGTAAAATTTCACACATTAAATGATGGGGCAATACTGTAGGGGTTCCGCCGCCAATGTAAACCGTATCCACCTGTTGAAGTTTTGCAGTTTTTAATTCTTGTACAAGGGCATTGACATAAGCACTAAAGTTTTCATCCTTTTGTGGAAATGATAAAAAATCGCAATAAATACATTTGCGCAAGCAAAATGGAATGTGTATATAAACGCCTGTTGGCATAAAAAATCACCTCTAAACCATTGTAAAATGTCTTAGAGGTGGGGTCAAGAATTTACTTGTTTTATTTAATTATTCCGTATATCTTGCAGTCAGCATTGCTTCTAGGAAGATGTTGAACGCATACATGTTTGCGTCCATCATACCTGGCCACAAATATTCTATCATACTAAATTCATCCAGTGGGGTGTGCAAAATGGTTACAGTAAATGCGCCGTCACCAGTCCCTTCACCTAAACGTGTCAATTGGGCGGCGAGTTCTGGGGAAACATTTTCTGTACGCTCCATACCTACAAGATTTACAACGGTAAAGCCATTGAATAGGAATGCTAAAGAGTCAGTTGGAAATGCCGCAAGCTCTGGATAATCCAGCAGTTCAAAGTCATGGGCTTCAGAAAGTTCTGCCGCCATTGTCTGTACGCGCTCTATAACTGCATTAGATGGAAAATCCATAATACCCATCATGGTGGCGTTAAATATCATCATGTGACTGGGCATAGAGAAAATTCCTTCTTTCACCGCAACTAAAAATTCTTCTACTGTTTCAAATATAAAGAAATCAGAAATTTCAAACGTTTCATCTGGAAACTCCATCAAAAGTGCTTCAATGTGCCGCTCTATAGATTCTAAAGTCAAATAAAATTGTGCTGTAAACATTTCTATATTTTCATAAAAAAATATCTCGGCAAGTTCAGCCAATTCTTCATCTGTTAGCGTTGGAAGTGTGCCTGCACCAAAAAATACATAAGGGCCTTCGATGATGACATCAGCGTTTATCATCATGACAATGTTATCACTTTCAGCTTGTGTTAAGCTGTATACATAGTGGTACGCACCAATAAGACCCACTTCCTCTGCACCAAAGAAGACATATACAAGGGTGTAGTAATGGTCAAGTTCCAACATGCGTTGCGCGCTTTCAAGCAGTAGTGCCGTACTAGACGCATTGTCACTTGCACTTGGATATGGGGGAGAATCATAATGTGCGCCTATAACAATTGTACGCTGACTTTGACCAGGAATGGTTAACACTACATTTTGGCTAACGCGGTCTGCACGAAGCTGATATTCACGGTCTACGCCTAAAATCATCGGTGACGTGACTACAGCCCAGTTTAGGGGGAAAAGTCCAATTTCTGCTTCTACAATTTCCCAATAAGTAAACTCTTGAACTTCAATGTTATCCCAATCGTGTCCCATGGCTAAAAGTTCTTCAACAATCCATACAGCGGCTTCAAGCTCGCGATATGTAAAGGCTGAACGTGCGCCAATATTGTCACTCATATATTGGATGTAATGTACCGAAATTTCACCGTGGGGTATGTCAGTTGATGTAAATGCTGGTTCGCGGACTTCTATAAAGTTTTCAGCGTTCCAGATTGTAAGGTCGATACGCTCTACAGGTTCTTCTATCACACCTATATAAATCATAAAATCCGTTATGACTTGAATCGGTACAAAGGATACGCCGTCTTCAATAAATCCGCCAACATCTTCAATGACAACGATAAAGGTGTTATCAATAATTGCGGCGCGGTTTTCTTCATCCCATTCTACGGTTACACCAAAGGTGTAAAATGTTTCACGCAGAGGAATAAACTCTGCATCATCTCCATAGGGTTGTATTGCAAATGCTGTCATAGGTGTGAGTACCATAAGCATTGACAATAATATTGCTGTTACTGCTTTTTTCATCCTTACACTCCTTTAAGATAGGCGGATAAGCCTTTGATTTATGTCACCTTGCGGAAAACATCATTTGTCTTTTAAAAACTCGTCAAGCACTTCAAAAATACGCTCAATTTCTAATGGTTTGCCAAGATGTGTATTCATGCCGGCATTTATACAAGCATCAATATCATCAGGAAATACATTTGCAGTCATGGCTATGATTGGAATTGTTTTTGCCGTGGGCATATCTAATTTGCGTATGGCACGGGTCGCGCTTATGCCATCCATTTTGGGCATGGATAAATCCATAAAAATTAAACTATACCGTTCTGGCGCAAGACTAAACATTTGTAATGCTTGTTCGCCATCTTCTGCATAATCAATTGTTAAGCCTGTCTTTTCCAATTGTGCGGTTATAATTTCGCGGTTAATTTCAATGTCTTCAGCCAGCAAAACAGTGTGTCCACTGTATGTTCTTGAAACTATGGTTTGAAGTGGTGCATAAATATCGTCACCTGTATCCGTTAAGTAGGGCATTGTAAATATAAACTTAGAGCCGATGCCAAGCTCTGATTCAACCCATATACTGCCGCCCATCTGCTCTATGATTTGTTTAGATATGGGCAAACCCAGCCCTGACCCGCCGAATTGATGGGTTGTATATGCATCAGCCTGTTCAAAAACCTCAAATAAACGTGATTCCGTCTCTTTGGATATGCCTATTCCATCATCTTCAACTTCAATACATAAAATATCTTCTTTTTTATAGCGTGCAAGTTTTAAGCTAATATTGCCGCCCTTAGTGGTAAATTTGACTGCATTGTTCAATATGTTGGTGATAACTTGTGTTAACCGCAGCTTGTCAATGACTACGGTTGACGGCACATCATCATCTACTTCCAGTGTAAAATTTAACGCTTTTTCATCTATTTGATAACTCAGTATACATGTGATTTCAAGCAACACCATTCTAATCATAATTGGGGTTGAATGCAGTGTAAGTTTGCCCGCTTCAATTTTTGCCATATCTAAAACTTGATTCACAATACCCAGTAAATGATTAGAGATGATTTTTATGTTATCGATACAATTATCTTTCTTTATAACATCATCTGTGTTGCTTGCAATATCCGTCATGCCTATAATGCCATTTAACGGTGTTCTCATTTCATGGCTCATATTTGACAAAAATCTACTTTTGGCATTGCCTCTTTCTCGTTCTTTACGCAATGCTTCTTCTAGTTTTGCCTGTATTTCTTTTTGTTCGCGCAAGTCACGTATATAACCGATGATTGCCATTTTCCCTGCAAGTATTGCATGTTTTAACACCACACTACATGGAATACATGTTTTTTCGTCTAAAGTTTGGTGCATCCATTCAAACTTGGCAGTACCTGTTGTAATGGCTTCTTGCACAACGCTTGCCATTTTTTCATTTGAAGGCGTACCGCATGGCTGGTGTGTTGGTGAAAGCAGTGGAAATTTAGTGCGGTATTCATCCTTGGTGCTTAATTGAAATAAATCAAGAGTTGCTTGATTACAGTCAATGACTTCACCTGTTTCGGTGGTAATACAAAGGGCAGTGGGGGAAGATTCTATTACTGCTCTAAACCGTTCTTCTTCCATGTTGCTTGTTGAATTTGTAGGAATGTAAGTCATATACTTTCCCATGCCTCCTTCGTCGGCGTTTTCAATCAGTTCATATGAAAATTCCCAAGCAGATATTTTGCACTTCCCCATTCCCTGTAAAATCTACTTCAAGCACGCACCAATGAATGCTTTAATTAGTGGACTTGGGCGGGTAATGCGTGATTTAAACTCTGGATGAAACTGTACCGCCGCAAACCATGGGTGCATAGACGCTGGAAGTTCAATGCCTTCGACATTTTGCTCATCTGCGGAAAGTGCGGATTCTATGATACCTGCTTTTGTAAAATCTGCGCGGTATTGATTATTGACTTTATAAAGATGACGAAAACGCTCGTAAATGAGTGTTTCACCATAGGCTTCATGCACAATTGTGCCTTGGGTAAGCTTGCAGGGATATGCGCCTTTGCGCATGGCTAACATGGTTTTTGTAGCCATGGGATTACCTGCACCTTCATCAAATGGACGGTTTTGGTGGATACTTTCGATGACTGCCATTTCTGCTTCAGGATTATGTTCTTTTGTGTCTGCCTCAGGACGGTTCATTACGTTTTGCGCAAATTCAATGAGTGCGCAATGCATTCCTAAACCGATACCTAGGAATGGGACTTTCTTTTCGCGGGCGTATTGTACTGCACTGATAAGCCCTGGGATTCCACGCTCACCATATCCACCAGGCACGATTATGCCTTTTAATCCGCTGAGGTGCTTGGCAGCGTTTTTGTCGGTGATTTTTTCGGCATCAATTAACTTGAAATTTATTTTGTAGTCATAACGTACACCTGCATGTTTCATTGCTTCCATGGTGCTTAAATACGCATCGGGAAGTGCAGTATACTTGCCCACAAGACCGATTGTTAACTCATTTTTGAGTGCTTTCACTTTTGCGGTGAGTTCTCTCCACTCGTCAAGGTCAGGCGGGTCAATGCGTGGGGTGGTGTTTAACCGTTTACATACAACTTCTGCAAACTTTTCTTCCTCGAGTAACAGTGGTGCTTCATATAGACAGTCTACATCAATATTTTCAATAATACAAGATTTGTCTATGTGGCAAAATTGTGCAAGTTTTTGACGAATCTCCTCATCAAGAGGTCTTTCTGTGCGGCAAACCAAGGCATCAGGCTTAATACCCAGCCCCAGTAAGTCTTTGACAGAGTGCTGGGTTGGTTTGGTTTTCATTTCACCAGCAAAACCTAAATAAGGCATGAGGGTAACATGGATATACATAACATTTTGATAGCCCACATCTTGCTGGGTTTGGCGAATGGCCTCTAAGAAGGGAAGACTCTCTATATCGCCAACTGTGCCGCCGATTTCAGAAATGATAATATCTGATTGTGCATTTTGGCTGGCGCGGTAAATACGTTCTTTTATAGCATCTGTAATGTGGGGAATGACTTGAATGGTGTTGCCGCCAAAAGCACGGTTTACTTCGCTGTTGAGAATTTCTGCATAAATTTTGCCTGCGGAAACGCTATTTGCCACACTTAGGTTTTCATCAATAAACCGCTCATAATGTCCTAGGTCAAGGTCAACCTCTGCGCCGTCTTCGGTTACATAAACTTCCCCATGTTGAAGTGGGTTTAGTAAGCCTGGGTGTTGATTGATATATGGGTCAAACTTTTGTATTGTCACCTTATAGCCGCGGGCTTTCAGTAACCGCCCAAGTGATGCCGCAGTCATGCCCTTTCCAAGTCCAGAGCATACCCCGCCTGTCATAAAAATATATTTAGTTTCCATATGTTTCCTCCTTGTTTAGCTGTTCATATACTTTAATTGTACCTATATCAAAGCAATTACCGTTCATTTTGTACGCATATACATCTTGGATTTTGTGTAGCCACTGGGGAAAATATCCCGGGGCATCAGGTGGATTGCCTTGTTTGATGTATTCGTGAAAAAGAGGGAGCGTTTCTTTACGGTAAAAGTATGATGCAAAAACTGCTGTATTTGATTTGGGCTGTTGGGGCTTTTCTTCAAGAGACAATACTTTACCCAAGGGGTCAAGCTGTGCAACTGCAAAAGATTTTAGCTGTTCCATGTCGTCTATTTCTTTGGCAACAATAGTGTCTGCCTTTTGCTTTTTGAAAAAATCATATTGCTCCCGAAGGTCGAAAGTAAAATAGTTGTCCCCTGCGATGACCAATATGTCTTCGTTGATAGATTTTTCCTGTAACGTAAAAATAATATCCCCTATTGCGCCACGGCGATTTTCATTTGATGTCGTACCGTCGTCTAGGACTTCTATTGGAATCGTTGTTGGTGAAGCCCTTGCCCAGTTTAAAAAATGTGTATAAAAACGACTGTTGGTGACTGCATAAATGGTGGTCACTTCTGGAAGTCGGTTTATTTGCTGGACAATATAGTCAATGACGGGTTTTCCTTTAATAAGTAAGAGTGCTTTGGGTTGATGTTCTGTAAGTGGGTACATACGGGTTGCATAACCCGCTAGGAGAAGTATTGCTTTCATAGGCTTGTCCTTTCACTTAAACTAGGAATGTTATCCCTTTCCAAACCATTCCCATATACATTTTACAAAGCTTTTTGGTAAAGGGGCTTCCCATGATTGCTCTTGGGATATTGTCAAGCGGCGGCAGTGGAGTAATTGTGCCGGGGCAAAAGGCGTAGATTGACCCCCGTATTTTTTGTCGCCTAACAGGGGGTGCATTATGGACGCAAAGTGCGCACGTATTTGATGGGAGCGTCCTGTTATTGGCATGATAGATAGTAAAGTGTGATTTTTTGATATAGCTTGAATAGTGTACGTCGTGACAACGTCCACACCATCGTTATTTTTAATAATCGTTGCTGTGTTGGTTGTGGAGTCTTTTTTATACGTGCCTTTTAAGGTGACTGTTTCGCCTACTTTTCCCACGATACCGTGGGCTATGGCAGTATATTCTTTTTCTATTTGACGATGAGCAAAAAGCCCGTTGATGTGCTGTAGGGTGCGAAGGTTTTTCCCGCATATGACTAATCCGCTGGTGTTAACGTCTAAACGATTGCATATGGCAGGGGTGAAACTTTCTGAAATTTCCCCTTTTTCTTGCAAATAGAAGTGAATCCGTGCCAGTAAATGGTCAGGGTCTGACATACCACCTTGTGACGGAAGCCCCCCAGGTTTATTGATGACCAAAAGATTTTCGTCTTCAAAAATGATATCTGTCAAAGGTTTGGCTTTTGGGAAAATTTTTGACTTGCGACAGCTTTGTATTGTTTCCTCGGAAAGATATAATTTTAGTTCATCACCTGATTGTAATATTTCACTGCCTGTTGCTTTCATGCCATTAAGCTTTATGCGTTTTTTCCGCAATAGTTTGTATATGAAAGAATGGGGTGCATTATTGAAATAAGCAAAGAGAAATTTGTCTAGTCGGCGGTTCGCATTTTCATGGGTTATCAATAATGTCATGGATTTTTGTGTTGCCAAAGCAAATAGGCGTTCATAAAAGCATCTATTTGTCCATCCATTACCGCTTGTACATTGCCTGTTTCTTCATCTGTACGATGGTCTTTTACAAGGCTGTAGGGATGGAAGACGTAGGAACGAATTTGACTGCCCCATGCATTGTCCTTCGTTTCACCACGAATGCCTGAAAGCTTTGCAAGATGTTCCTCTTTTTGCTTGAGAAATAATTTGGATTGCAGCATTCTCATTGCCCGTTCACGATTTTGAATTTGGCTTCGCTCATTCTGGCATTGCACAATAATTCCTGATGGAATATGTGTGATACGAATAGCTGATTCGGTTTTATTCACATGCTGACCGCCCGCTCCGCCAGAGCGATAGGTGTCTATTTTCAAATCCTCTGGATTGATGTCTACAGTGGTAGACTCATCAATTTCAGGCATGACATCACAAGATGCAAAGGATGTATGCCGCCGCCCGCCAGAATCAAAGGGAGAAATACGTACAAGACGATGAATCCCTTTTTCACTACGTAAATAGCCAAAGGCATTTTCACCGCTTATTTGAAAAGTGACGGATTTTACCCCTGCTTCTTCGCCGTCAAGCTGGTCTAAAATTTCAAAGCTAAAGCCCCGTTTTTCTGCCCATCTGCCATACATACGAAGCAACAAGCCTGTCCAATCACAAGATTCTGTGCCGCCTGCGCCTGGGTGTAAAGACACGATGGCGTTGTTCATATCATATTCTCCGCTTAGTAATGTTTCTGCACGTAAGCGGTCGTAGGCTTCGATAAATGCTTCTGCCGTTTGCTTCACTTCTGAAACGAGACTTGCATCTTCCGCTTCAATGCCCATGTCTGCAAGGGTGAGGGCATCTTCATATAAGCCTTCCAACTTCTCAAAAGACGTTACTTTGCTTTTTAAGATTTTTAATTTCTTTAATACAATTTGAGAGTTTGTTTGGTCATTCCAAAAGCCCATCTTTTGCGTCTGGGCTTCTAGTTCATCTATTTCTTGCCGCGCATTGGTGAGGTCAAAGTGAATCCCCCATTTCAATAAGCTTGGCTTTATAAGGTTGCAGACTGCGTTTTAGTTCTTCCAGTGCCAGCATTTTCTATTCACTTCCTTCAATATTGATGTTTAAACTTTTAACATTATTTGTTTACACAGCATTGCTTAAACTTTTTTCCACTGCCACAGGGGCATGGGTCATTTCTGCCTACTTTGGCATCATTTCTGCGGGTTGGTTTTTTTATTGCAGATTCATCTTTGTTTGTCATAAGGTCTTCTTTTTTAACGGCTTGCTGCATTTCTGGTTGTTGCTCTGTGGTAATGGCAACATTAAACATGCCAAAAATTGTGTCACGCTGAATATTATTGCTCATATCTTCAAACATGTCATAACTTAGGAATTTATACTCTACAAGAGGGTCACGCTGGGCATATGAACGTAAAGAAATGCCTTGACGCATTTGGTCCATTTCATCAATGTGGTCCATCCAGCGTTTATCTATTGCGCGCATCATAATGACACGTTCAACTTCACGCATACGGTCAGGCGTAATTTCTGCTTCACGCTTGGCATATAACGCTTTTCCTATTTCCAACAGGCGTTCTTTTATTTGTTCTTTGGTGATACTGTCTAATTCGTCACGGGTAAGTTCTAAAGCGGGACGATGAAGTATTGGCATTAAGTTTTCATTTAGCCCGTTAATATCCCACTCCTCTGGAGTGTCTCCTTCTGCTGTAAATTGGTCAACTGCACGGCTTGTTACGCCTTTTAACATATTCATGATACTGTCACGAAGGTCTGCGCCCTCAATGACTTTATTACGTTCGCCATAAATGACTTCCCGCTGTTCGTTCATTACACGGTCGTATTGCAACAAGTGCTTACGAATACCAAAGTTATTTCCTTCAACTTTCTTTTGGGCATTTTCAATCACTTTTGTTAGCATTCCATGTTCCAGCACATCATCTTCGTCTAGTCCGCCTATGCTCATGATACGCTTCATGCGGTCGCCGCCGAAAAGGCGCAATAAGTCATCTTCTGCGGAAATATAAAACCGTGAATCTCCAGGATCACCTTGCCGCCCTGCACGTCCCCGAAGCTGATTGTCTATACGGCGTGATTCGTGGCGTTCTGTGCCTATTACTTTTAATCCACCAAGTTCACGCACGCCTTCGCCTAACATAATGTCTGTACCACGTCCTGCCATATTTGTGGCAATGGTGATATGCCCAACTTGCCCTGCCATTGCAATAATTTCTGCCTCACGCTCGTGATGTTTGGCGTTTAGCACTTCATGAGGTACACCATTGCGCTTTAACATAGCACTGACAAGTTCAGATTTTTCAATGCTGACTGTACCAACCAGCACTGGTTGTCCTTTGGTATGAGATTCCTCAATGTCTGCAACAATTGCACGATATTTTGCGGCTTCTGTGCGGTAAATAACATCTGGATGGTCTTTACGAATCATAGGCATGTTGGTGGGTACGGCCACTACATCCAGCCCGTAAATTTCACGAAATTCGCCTTCTTCGGTTAAAGCAGTTCCTGTAGCCCCTGCTTTTTTGGTGTATTTATTGAAGAAGTTTTGAAATGTGATGGTTGCAAGGGTTTTACTTTCCCGTTGAACCTTTACATTCTCCTTGGCTTCAATGGCTTGGTGAAGCCCGTCGGAATAACGCCGCCCAGGCATTAAGCGTCCTGTAAACTCGTCAACAATAAGAATTTCATTATCTTTACTGACATAGTTAATGTCTCGGTGCATGTTGTAGTTTGCTTTTAGCGCGTTGTTGATAAAGTGCTGAATCTCCATATTGTCTGGGTCGGAGAGGTTTTCAACGGCAAAATATCGTTCTGCTTTGCCAACCCCTTCTTGGGTAAGGGTGACTGTTTTCTTCTTTTCATCAACAACGAAGTCACCTTCTTCTTGCAATTCCTGCCGCATGATGGGGTTTAGTGCTTCTTCCTCGTTTACGATTCGCCCTTTTTTTAGATTTTTTGCAAATTGGTCTGCCACTTTGTAAAGCATTGTTGACTTGCCGCTTGGGCCGCTAATGATAAGAGGGGTACGTGCTTCGTCAATAAGAATCGAGTCAACCTCGTCAATAATGGCATAATGTAATCCCCGTTGCACTTTGTCCTTTTCAAAAACAACCATGTTGTCACGCAAATAATCAAAACCCAGCTCGTTGTTTGTGGCATAGGTAATATCACAAGCATAGGCGGCACGGCGTTCCTCAGCCTTTAGTGCATTGGTTATACACCCAACGGTTAACCCTAGGTAGTTAAACAATACGCTCATGAGTTCTGCATGATAGGTGGCTAGATATTCGTTGACGGTTACAAGGTGCGCGCCTTTTCCAGCTAATGCGTTCAAATAAAGCGGCAGTGCAACTGTTTGGGTCTTACCTTCACCAGTTTTCATTTCTGCAATTCGTCCTTGGTGCAAAATAGTTCCACCAATAAGCTGTACACGGAAGTGACGCTGTTGAATCAGCCGACTTGTTGTTTCACGAAAGACCGCATATGCTTCCGGCAAAATATCATCTAAAGTTTTTCCGTCAGCAAGCATTTTACGGAAAACATCTGTTTTACCGCGCAATTCGCCTTCTGTTAGGGCTTGCATGGTTGGCTCAAGTGCTTCTATACGGTCGATTGTTGGAACCATCCGTTTAATTTCTTTATCGCTATAGTTTCCGAATATTTTTTCTAAAATTCCCATGCTATATTCCTTTCGTATTGGCTCTCGTGTTTATGCCCCATATATGATAGAATAAATAAAACCTTGGACTTTGTCCGTAATATTCTAACAGTTGCCCGAAAAGGGCGCAAGGGGTAGAGCGTATATGAAAAAAAAGACGAAAATCATGATTGCTATATTTTTGACAGGGATTATGACCGTAATCTTCCCGCTTAAAGCCCAGGCAACCCATGAAATATGGGTTGAAAGTGCGGAGATTTATGTGGACGGGGCAGCCTTTGAAATTTGGGGATATGGGCAAGGGTCGCCTTTTAGTGTACGATTGCGGGATATTGCCTATGTTTTGAATGGAACATCATTTCAATTTGATGTGCAATATCGCGATGATGACCGATGGGATATTTGGATTGAGCGCGGTGCGCCATATGTTTCCATTGGTACAGAAATGCAACCCATTCCCGAAGAACGATGGGCTTTAACAGGGTCTTATGGCGTATTGTCTGGTCATGGCTATGGTTTTGACGGAGACGGCGAGTTTCCTGACGCATTAACATTAGGCACAATGGACACAAATGGTGAAATCATTTATCAAACATTCCATGTACTTTCTGATATTGATGATAGTTTTTTCAGTCTTTGGCAATTGGCGCAGTTTTTAGGTTTTGCGTTTGAAATGGGCGGCAGTTGGGGAGAAACTCAAATATTCATCACTACACATGCATGGCGTACAGCTTATGCCGAATTGCTCCAACATTACATGGAACGTCCCATAACCAATGAGGATAATCCATATGTATGGCATTTTACGCTACATGACATCAATCGTAATGGTATTCCAGAGTTGTTCACATATGTGCAATATGCAAGCGGTCATGTAAATGTTCGCGCTATTTATACATTTATTCATGGTGAAGTGTTAGCCCTTGATTCAGCGTATGTCAGCGGGGTATCTGACGGGTGGCTTTTTTCACCAGCGGATAACAGCCCATATCTTATTGTTTTTAACGCCGCAGGTAGCGGTGGGCGATTGGAGCGTGTGTTTATTGAAGGGGAACGCATCAGCACATATGCGTCAGGATTCTTTTTTTTAAATGATACAGGTCATGAAATATTTTATGAAGGTGGTGATGTGGATTGGGTGCGGCACGGATTCGTATGGTATAACACATCTGTAGATGGTGAATATGTTACAGCAGAAGTATTTGCTGACTTATTTAAAGTTTGTACCGAAATGGAATGGTTGCGAAGCTTCGTGATAAACACGCCAAATATTCAAGCGGTAGTACTGGGCGCGCATGAATATTTTTTAATCGGTCACTGGCAAATAACAAACTTCACTGCGGCATACGACAGCATGTCTATGTCTGATATAGCCCTTTCATTTGGTGAAGATGGTATCGTTTCTTTTTACATTGATGGCGTTTATGATGAATCATTTTTATATGAAGTCCACGGAAACCAACTTACTTTTAGAGATTTTGATGAAAATAACGAAATCATTACTTACATTTTTGAAGTGAATGATAATACGTTAAGTCTAATGGCATTGGTTATGCATTTAGTTAGCGTTGACCCACCTTACGAAAACTTGCACCACGTTTTAGGCAGATGGAAAGTTTTAAACCCCATGCCTGAGTTAACTATTGAATTTATAACATTCAAAGGAGAAGATACTGCCATATTTGAATTTGATGATGGATATGTCATGGAGGGTTACTTTTTCTTTTATGAAGATGTGCTAGTGCTGATGTGGGAACATGGATTCATGGGATATCATATGATTTTTGAAGGCAATACACTTTCACTTATTTTATGGACAGCAGAATACACCCGAAAGGAACTTCATGTATGATTGACATTGCGTTAGTTGGCACAGGTGGTATGATGCCGCTTCCTGGGCGGTTTTTATCATCTATGCTGTGTCGTGTAAATGGGTCTATGATATTGTTTGACTGTGGGGAAGGCACGCAAGTGAGCCTTAGAATGCTTGGATGGGGATTTAAGCAAATTGATATCATTTGCTTCACCCATTTTCATGGCGACCATATTTCGGGACTACCAGGGTTACTTTTAACCATGGCAAATGCTGAACGCACCGAGCCTCTTAAACTATTTGGTCCAACAGGGCTTGCCCATGTGGTAAAAAGTTTATGTGTCATTGCGCAAGATTTGCCCTTTCCATTGGAGTTTTTTGAGTGGGATACTAAAACGCCTCATGTATACACACAAGATATGCTGCTTATCAAAACAATCTCACTCAATCACCGCGCACCGTGCTTTGCATACAGCTTAGAACTTCTGCGGCGCGGTAAGTTTGACCTTGAACGTGCAAAGGCACAAAATATTCCATTAAAAATTTGGGGCGCATTGCAAAGACAAAATGAAGAAAGTATCGTATATGAAGGTAAGACATACACAAGTGATATGGTCTTAGGGGAAGCACGGCAGGGGATAAAGATTGTGTTTTGTACCGATACTCGCCCTGTGTCAACATTGCCGACATTTGCAAAACATGCAGATTTATTCATTTGTGAAGGGCTATATGGCGACCCTGAAAAGCAGGAAAAAGCGGCGGCACATAAACACATGAGTTTTCAAGAGGCTGCAAGCATTGCTGGTAAGGCAGAAGCAAAAGAATTATGGCTGACACATTTTAGCCCAGCAATGCCTGACCCTAAAAATTATCTTAAATATGCAACAGAAATTTTTTCAAACACTAAAATAGGAAAAGACCGAATGAGTAAAACATTGAAATTTCAGAATTAGGGGTGAATAGATGACCAAAGATACACGCACAGACATGCAGGTGATTGAGAGTTGTTTAAATGGTGAGCAGGATGATTTTGAAGAGCTTGTCAACCGCTATAAAAATTTGGTATATTCTATTATCCTGCGGCAAACCCGCGACAGTGAAGAAGCCAATGATATAGCACAGGATGTTTTTCTAAAAGTGTATAGAAATTTGGCAAGCTACACACCAGAGTTTAAATTTTCTACATGGATAATGAGAATTACAGGCAATCACATCATAGACCGTCACCGCAAGCGTAAGCTTGAAACTGTTTCCTATGAAGAATATGTAGATGCAGGCAGTACACTGGTGGCATCAACGCCATCACCTGAAGCTGAATACCTGAGGCAGGAACAAACCGAACGTGTAGGCAAAATCCTAGCTGACCTTCCTGAAATGTATCGGATACCCGTGGTACTGTACCACCAAGAAGGATTAAGCTATCAAGAAATTTCTGAAAAGATAAACGAACCACTGTCTAAAGTGAAAAACCGAATTTTCAGAGGACGCAAAATGCTAAAAACAATGTTAGCAGACGCTGGAGGAGAGGTATAGCCATGAAATGTAATTTAGCTGAAATTTTAATAATGAAACATTTTGAAAAAACAATAGAACCTGCCGACGCAAAAAAGCTTGCAGAGCATGTTATGGTTTGTCAGACTTGCCGAGAACTTTACTTGGTACTGGACGAAGGCATAGAGTTTTCTGGCACGGCAGACATAGCCTTGGAATCTTCTAATATTCCGCCAGTCAACTTTACAGAATCTGTCATGAAAAAAGTCAGGGAAATTCCTGCCTATGCTAAAACAACACCTGTTGTTCGTGCGGATATTTCCGGCGGGCAAATGGTCTTGCGTGTGCTGTGGGGATTTAGTGCGATACTGCTTGGCATAGGGCTGTTGTTCACCTTCAACCCATATATGCTGGCATCTTTATTAGAAGCATATCCTATGATGGAAACACTTTTTGGCGCGCTCTCATCACTTGGCACACATTCAACAGCATTTTTTGAGTGGGTTGCCCAAGGCACAGCATACATTGCTGTTGATAATCTAGGCATTGCCGCATTGTTTTTTGTGGGTGTAATGGGTACTTTATTATTTGTTTTGTATAATGGAGAAAATAGACATGATAGTTTTGGGCATAGAAAGCAGTTGCGATGAAACATCTGCCGCAATTGTTAAAGATGGGCGAGAAGTACTTTCTAATGTAATATCCTCACAAGTGGAACTGCACGCGCCTTTTGGCGGAGTTGTTCCAGAACTTGCGGCAAGGCGGCATATTGAATGTATTGACAGCATTGTAGATGAAGCTTTGCAACAAGCCAATATTCACTTTAGTGCAATTGATGCTTATGCTGTAGCAAATGGGCCTGGGCTTGCAGGTGCTTTGTTGGTTGGACTAAATTACGCAAAGGCACTTGCATATGTAAATAAAAAGCCCCTCGTTGGTGTACATCACATTGAGGGGCATGTTTGCGCAAATTATTTAAGCGGTACACTTGAGCCGCCTTTTTTGTCTCTTGTCGTCAGCGGTGGACATACACTTTTGCTTGCAGTAGAAGATTATGACACCTATCGTGTGGTGGGTTCAACACGGGATGACGCGGCAGGTGAAGCTTTTGACAAAGTTGCGCGGGTGCTTGGTTTACCCTACCCTGGTGGACCAGAAATTGACCGCATGGCACAAAGAGGATGCGGGACAGCCATTGCCTTTCCGCGGGCTAAAGTTGATGGGTTCGACTTTAGTTTTAGCGGACTTAAAACGGCTGTGGTTCAACATGTCGCCAAAGGGTTAAATTTTTCTGTTGAAGATATTGCAGCATCTTTTCAGCAAGCAGTTGTTGATGTGCTTGTTGGGCGAGCCATTGGGGCTTGTGAAAGTGAAGGCTATAATCAAATTGCTTTAGCAGGTGGTGTTGCCTGTAACAGTGGGCTTCGCACTGCAATGGAGGAAGCATGTAAACAGAAAAACATCAAGATTTCTATGCCAAAACCTATCTATTGCACAGACAACGCCGCCATAATTGCCAGTCGTGGTTATTATAGAATCCAAAATGGATATGAGGATAATTTGACCTTAAATGCTTTCCCAGGGCGTATGGTGTAAACACACTACTTCATCGCGCCTATCTTTCATATGAATACAAAGTAAAAAAGAATGTCTTGTTAAGTATAATAGCTTAACAAGACATTCTTTTTTATAAACACGCTCACTATAGTGTACGATGAGGGACTCGAACCCCCGACTTCAACCACGTCAAGGTTGCACTCTACCAACTGAGTTAATCGTACAAGCAGGAAGTATAATAACACTTCCTGATGGGGTTTGTAAAGAACTTTACAAATTTATTACCTTCTGGTGTAAGTATATGCCTCACCATTGCCTGATAAGTCAAGGGTATTATTGCTGTTAGAGAAAGAGAAGTTCCATACTATAGGTGCAGGACAGCTGGTACCGCAAATGCCAGGGGTTAGGCAAACGGACAACTCGCCATTTCCCCCTGCCCATCTGATGGCTGAACCAGCCATGTTACCTGTGCCATTGGCATTAAAGGTATAAAACGGGCTGCCTTCCCAATCCCAACTGCCAACAAGTGGTTCACCATCATTTGCAAAAACTCCGTTTGTGTCAATGCCTGAACATGCTGTTAAAACTACCGCAGATAAAATTACAACTGTCAATAATAAAAATACTTTCTTCATTCTAAATATCCTCCCCAGATACACAGCAAGCGGTTGCTCACTAGATTTTATACTACAGAAAGCATATCATGTTTTTGCAATAATATCAATCAGTAGATAATCATTTCATTATCTTCTTGTATAGTTAAATGATAAAATACGTGTAGATAAGTTGAGATTGTCTCCGTCTAGTTCATAATTCCATACGGTTGGTGACGGACAAAGTGTCCCGCACATGTTTGGAGTGACACAAACGTGCAACCGCCCATTACCTGCCGCCCAACGAATAGCCGACCCAGCCATAGTGCCTGTGCCATTGGCATTCAGCACATAATAAGGCTGACCATTCCAGTCCCAGTTGCCAATCAAAGCTTCTGATTGTGCTGTATACGCCCCCGCTGTTTCAATTGGCGAGCCACCGCAGGATGTTAATATGAGTGTAGAAAAAATAGCGATGGCTAATAGTAAAAGTACTTTTTTCATGAATACCCTCCCAATGATATAATACATTTATCATATCACATTATACAAATTACATCAATCGACAAGCCTATTTTGTATCAGGTATAAGCGATGCAATGCGCGAGTACATATTAAATAACTAAGTTTTTTGCGGCGAAAATCTGCTGAAGTTTTTTCATAGCTTGGATAGATAACCGCGTCAAACTCCAACCCCTTTACAAAAGGTGCAGCCATAACCATAATACCCGGGATAAAATCCTGTTCCTCCCCTGCAATCAGCCGCAATGGACGAGAGATTTCACTGCATACAGCTTGCAGTTTTTCATAAAAGTCTTTAGCTTCCTTTATTGTAGGCAACAGAATCCCCACCGTATTGTAATCACTTGGAAGGGTGGCAAGAATATCTGCGACAGCATTGGCAGTATCTTGCCTGACAATGATTTTTGGCGCGTCACCATGACGCACAAAGGTATTGGGTTCATCTTGCCCAATGATTTTTCCTGCAAAGCTCATGATTTCGTAAGTAGAACGATAGCTTTTGGTCAATGGAATAACCTCTGCCTGGGGATAAAGCCCAATAAGGTCTTCTATTTTTGTGATGTTTATTTCAGAATACAATGCTTGATTCACGTCACCCAGTATAGTGAATCGGCTTGTGGGATATAAACGGCGCAGTATTCTATGATGCAAAATACTTAAATCCTGTGCTTCATCCAACAAAATATGCTTAATGCTTTTATCGCCTGATATACGCCCTGTCAACAAATCCACATAAACCAATGAAAGTGCATCTTCATAATAAAGCCGCTCCATGCGAAGCGCGTCTTTGGTAAATGAAAATGGTAATCCGTGTACTTTGGCTTGTTTACGCAAGTATTTTTCAAAAAGTTTTGTTGCTCTAGGCAACATTCGGTTTTTCAGGTCGATTATAGCAATATTTTTTTCTTCATCAAATTTTGCCTGAATCTCTTGGTCGCTTAAATCATCTTGATAAATGTCATTAAAAAGCTTCATCACATCTTTAAAATTGTTCTTGTAATACTCTGCATAGGACTGATGAATATAAAAAAGTATCCGCTCGGTTTTGGACGCCAGCGTCCCCATGGCGGTACGGTCTTGATAAAGGGATTCAAGCCGTGACGCATCACAAATTTTGTCTTTGTAAAAATACACATCCTCAAACACAGGGGAATAGGTGGCGATTGCCTTCTCCAGCCCATCCAAAAACGCAGAGGAATATTTTAATGTCAACCACTGGGTACGCAAGTCTTCTGGATTTTCTGTAATATGCTCAATCTGCTGATAAGGCCCACGGAATTGACGGCGTGATATTTCCCTAATGAGGGAAGGAAAATCTTGATTGTCTACATCTTCTTCACCAAGTTCTGGAATAATGCCGGCAATATATGAAGAAAAAATTGAACTGGGTGAAAAAATACGTACCTTTGCGGAGGTTAAACTGTCGCGGTGCAGATATAGCAAATACGCCAAGCGATGTAGTCCAACAGAAGTTTTGCCACTGCCCGCTGGGCCATACACTAAAATGTCCCCTGATTCGGCACGAATCGCACGGTTTTGGTCTGCTTGAATGGTATTGATGATGGTTTTTATCGTGGCATCAGATGCTTTAGACAAGGCGTGCCTTAGAATATCATCTTCTATAGCAATGTCATTATCAAAAAGGTACAGCAACTTGCCTTTTTCAATTTGATATTGCCGCTTTAGCTGAATAACACCACGAATCGACACCCCTGTTTTGGGAACGCTAAAAGATGCATCACCAATGCCATAATCATAATACAAGCTTGAAATAGGGGCGCGCCAATCGTATACATGAAAAATTTTTGCGTCTTCATCAAACAAGGATTGACGACCTATATAAATTTCTTCAATATCTTCGTATCCTTCTTCACAAAAATCTATGCGTGCAAAATATGGCGAGCCTAACATTTTACTCAGCTTTTTTATATCTTCACTTGCTTTTACATATTGAACTTCGGTTCGCTCTACGTCATCTGCAAAAATTGTTAAATCTGCAATATCATCAAAATCTGATATGGCTCTGCGTGCTTCACGCCACATTTCTGCCCGCGTTTCCAGCACATGTGCTTTTTTTGCAATAAGTCCTTCGCCTAACTTATCAATTTGCGCGAGTATAACTTCCTTCACAGTTTCCAGTTTTAGGCTTTCTTTTTCGTCATGCATTTCGCACCTCCGCTTTATATCTAAGGTTATATCATATTTTGCTTATATTTTACAGACTTAATGTCATTTATTTATGGGAATGCTATGTCATGGAGGTTTTAAGATATGGGAACTTTCGCAATTTTTATGCTGGCTATCGGTTTATCTATGGATGCTTTTGCTGTGGCAGTCAGCATTGGGCTTACCATGCCCCACACAGGAATTAAAAAAAACCTTATTGTAGGGTTATACTTTGGCGGTTTTCAGGCAGTTATGCCCCTTATTGGCTATTTGATAGCCAGTAGATTTGCTTCGCACATTGTGGCGTATAGCCATTGGATAGCCTTTGTGCTATTACTTTTCCTTGGGGGAAAAATGATTTCAAGCGGGCTAAAAAAAGAACTGGACACAGTAGAATCATCACTTTCGCCACGGCATATGCTTCCCCTTGCCCTTGCCACCAGTATTGACGCACTGGCGGTGGGTGTGTCTTTGGCATTTTTATATGTAGATATCTTGCCCGCAGTGGTATTGATTGGGGTTGTCACCTTTATTATTTCTGGGGTAGGCGTGTATATTGGCGGTGCAGTGGGTGTAAAGTTTAAGTCAAAAGCCGCATTCATTGGGGGTGCAATGCTTATCATGATTGGCGTGAAGATTTTATTGGAGCATATTTAGGAAACACAACCCCTACAATGCGTATGTTTTTTCACACATAAAAAAAGACGACTCTCCCCGCCTGTATTTCTATATTTACACTAAAAACCGCGCCTAATGCTAACGGAAAATGAATCCTTTGCAGCGCGGTTATGTGCCTTTTGATTTACTACCTTTGCACAGTTTTCAATAACTATTCATTATAGTTATTTTCATCATATAGTTTTTTTAACTTTTCTAAAGTTTTTACTTTTTTGCTTTTAGGATATTTTTTCACAAGCGATTGCGGGAAAGGAATCAACTTTAATGAATAAATATTTTTACTCACATTATCTAACCCCAAACGTACACACATATCTTCCCCACTCTGTGTAAATCCAATTGTGCAAACTTCCGACACATATATTTCATTTTTAGCATAATTCTCCAATTGCTTTGCAAAATCTTCAAGAAGTAGGCTTGCGCCTACCCACCTATGCTTTTGAACAATAGCTATATCCACAAAATAACATAAATATTTGCCCTTTATACCTGAAATATCAACCATATCAATGGTAATGTTACTGTCGGTTAAATTTCCCTTTTTCAACTCACTAAAATATTCTTCTTTAATAAAAAGATAAAAATAATACCCTACAATTTCACCATTAAATGCCAATACACGAGTAGTATTAGGAAATTCTTTATCAATCAATTCCCATTGTTCTGGTGTACCCAACCACTCTTCTTTCCTGTCCTCTAATCCAATCATTGTCATTAAAGCAACGTTCTCAAATTCGCGCGATCGCTCTATCATTGACAATGAGGGTTTATACTTTGAGAAATATTCGTCTGAATCATAAATTTCATAAACACGCTTTGTTTTATTTTGAGTCAATTTTTCAATTTTAGCATTTACTGGTTCAATTCTAGCTTCAATATTCATGTTTTCAGATGGAATTACCAAAGTTCTGCGATTCTCATTGTTGTCGCTCATGTATAGTCACCTCAATTGATATTTAATGTATTTCTTATTCTTTCTATTACATACTGTTTACTTTCATAAATCAAATCTTTATAATTAGGGTTATTCTCTGCTTCCAGCTTGTCAATAGTTTTTAGGATACAATAAACGCTAACAACTTTATCGTAATAGTCTTTATCCTGTTTTATTATAACTAAAATATCACCAGTAGAAATTACAGAATCCCAAATAGGCGTACTAAAATAGATTCGTCCATTTTTTACCTGATTGCTCTCTTTATCGTAGTAACCATCATATATGTGCTTTAGTTCGTCATTCAAATTGACTTTTACCTTTTTGGAGTTTATGCTTTTTGTTATTTGTGTCAGTATAAACTGTGTTAGCAATGCAAATCCAAATCCAAAAAAACTTCCAACAAATGTATGAAATATTTGAATGTAATCCATTATATCCCCTTCCCAATACAATACTCTCATTCAATATGAATCAAGCCCAAATTCATTATATCAAAGGTTGTCCAATTTTTCAACAAAAAAATGGCAAGGGTTTCAAAGCCTGTCATTCCCCAAATACCCTTGCTCTCGGCTGTAAAGCAAACGCGAAGGTATATATTTTCAAACAGTGAGTTAAAATCGCAATTATATTTTTTAAATAGGTCAATTAAGTAAGTCTATTTGGGAGTTTACGATTTGGCGGCTTTTTCCAAATCATAAAAGCAATTTTTTATATTTCAACAATTTATGCGCCACCTAATACTATGTCTATGTTGACTATATACTCATTTATGACTAAATTTTTGGTTTTTTTGTGTCTTGAAACCCTTATGTTTGCTGGGTTTGTAGGCATAACATGTTTTTTGCATGGCGCATCAACTCATGGTATACTCTCTATAAAATTTAAGGGAGTTGTTTTTATGCTATTTGAATCTTTTGAACTCAAAGGCAAGACTATTAAAAACCGTCTGGTCTATCCCCCTGTCGTCATTTTTGACAAAGACGTAAAAGACGGCAAAATCAATGCAGAGGTTGTAGCACATTACAACCGTATAGCCGCCGCAGGATGCGGTATCATGATTGTAGAAGCCACCGCCATTGAAGCCACAGGGCGTTTACATGAAACCCAGCTTGGCATATGGGATGATACTTTTGTTGAAGGTCTGTCTGCCCTGCCCAAAGCTGCCCATGCAGAAAATGCTGTTGCGCTCATTCAAATCATGCACGCAGGCATTCAAGCACCGCCAACGGTAAGCAGTGAAAACGTATCATCATCCGACTGTAAACGTGGTGACAAAGCAGCCCGTGCCATGACTACCGAAGAAATAGAACATGTAAAACAGCAGTTCTTAGACGCAGGAAAACGTGCGAAAAAGGCGGGTTTTGATGGTGTAGAACTTCACGCCTGTCACGGGTACTTACTCAATCAATTTTTATCCCCTCAAATCAACACCCGCGATGATATTTACGGCAAAGAAAAATCAAAAATCGTCATAGACATCATAAAAGAAATGCGTCATGTCATGGGCGAAGATTTTATTATTGCAATAAGAATGCCTGGCAACGACCCTGACTTGGCGGGAAGTATCACTTATGCAAAAGCATTTGAAGCCGCAGGGGTAGACCTTTTCCATATCAGTGCAGGTATTCCCAACGGACAGCCTGCTGACATGAAATATGAAGAAAATAATATGTACAACTGGATTGTAGCCTCTGCAATGGAAATAAAAAAACAAGTCACCAAGCCTGTCATCGCCGTCAACGGCATTAGAAACCCTAAGCAAGCAACTGCCATTTTACAAGACGTAGACTTTATCGCCCTTGCCCGTGGGTATCTTTGTGACTTAAACTGGCTGGAAAAAGCAAAAACTGACCAGCCTGTAAAAGAATGTATTGGTTGCAAAGGCTGTACAAGAGGCCGCCGCGGCAGTATTAACGACTGTGTTTTAAACTAAGAAAAAACTAAACTAGAAAACGTGCCATCGGCACGTTTGTCTTACCGACCCAACGCTGAGAAATTGCGAATGCAATTTCCTAGCATACAAAAAACCGCGCAAGGGTGTGATAAACTGCGCGGTTTTTTATTGGTGCTATTGTTAAGCGAAATTTACCAACCTCTGCGATAATAGTCATAAGGCCAGCTGCGATTTCTGAAATGGCGGCGCATACGCCAATAAAGCGGATAGCTGTATGGGTCATAAATGGCGCGGGCTTCCTCTATATTCTCTTCTCTTCTTTCAAAAGGCATTCCGTATAGATGGCATCCGTCATACATTGTGTGTCCTCCTTTGCTGTTCGTGTGGTACATTAACATACTATGCAGGAGGTGGACAAAGGGTGTAACCATTGAAGACAAATAAAATACCCCCTGATATCACATTTGAAAAGTGATATCAGGGGGTATTTTGATTTTTTACGACAAAGCAAAATTTTGGTTGCATTTTCTTGACGAATCAAGTAGAATGTACTTGTTTCCATTTTCAATGGAAATGGCACGTAGCGACTATGTGGTTTCAAAGCCCACATAGCGAACGCAAGGATGAGAGCAATCATCTTACGCCCACGGATTTTCACCGCCACTACAGGCACAGTTTATCATTTTTTCCCTCACATTTCAATGGGAGGCGAGATTTTGAGCCTTGTATGTTGGCAGATGGTGTATGTTGTTTTTTTGACATTTAAAATTTCTAAGGAGCGTAAGGTGGATGGCAGAGTTTTTTAAGGATTTTCTTTGCCAGTCCTTGCGTTCTTTTTTATTTTCATTACACCAGCCCTTTTTATCTGGGCTGGAGAGGACAATTGCACACAACTATTTTCTAAGAAATCTGTCTTAGTTAACGGGGGTGTGCTTTTTTGTCCTATGATTTTCTCATTAGGTATTGTCATAGAAGCTTGCTGGTGTATAATATAGGGCAGATGACGGCATTTTAGGGAGGTTAATAATGCAATCTAAGATAAAAAATGAACTGGGTACGATTAGCATGTCAAATGAGGTCATTGCGCGTATAGCAGGTCTTTCGGCTATGGAGTGTTATGGTGTTGTTGGCATGGCGGCAAAAAGCCTGCGTGACGGGCTTGTTCACTTGCTTAAAATTGAAAGCCTGTCAAAAGGTGTTCATGTTGAAACATTGGAAACTGACGAGTTAATCATAGACCTAAGGATTATTGTAGACTACGGCACAAACTTAGCCGCCATAGCAGACACGCTTCAAGAGAACGTGCGCTATGCCGTGGAGCAAGCGGTTGGAATGACTGTACGCGAAGTGAATATATATATTGAAGCAGTACGGACGGAATAGGGAGGCGCGCAAGTTGGGACTAATAAGCATAGACGGAAATCTTCTGGTAAAACTGATAATAGGCGGCGCAAACGAGGTCACAAAAAACACAGCCGCACTCAATGCACTCAATGTCTTTCCCGTGCCTGATGGTGATACAGGAACAAACATGGCGCATACAGTACAAGCCGCGGCAAAAGAAACGGTGAAGCAAAGCTCACCCAAAGTTTCTGATGTGTCAAAAGCCGCAAGCAATGGTGCGCTTCGCGGCGCACGAGGCAACTCGGGTGTTATTTTATCGCAATTATTCAGAGGTTTTGCCAAGGGGCTGGAAGGCAAAACCACTGCCACATCCACTGACCTTGCAGAGGCTTTGGCAAAATCATCTGAAATGGCATACAAGGCAGTTATGAAGCCTAAAGAAGGCACTATGTTAACCATTGGACGTGCCGCCGCCGAAGCCGCATTTGAAGTGGCTTTTGACGAAGAAGACATTGGTGAATGCCTTAAATTTGTCATTGAACGGGCTGACCAAATGCTGGCTAAAACACCAGACATGTTGCCTGTGTTGAAACAGGCAGGGGTAGTGGATTCTGGCGGCATGGGCATTGTGATGTTTCTCAAAGGCGCGATGAAAGCCTTAGAGATACAGGGTGACATAGAACTGCTTGAACAAGCCCCAGATTCTGTTGAAGGTACACATCTTGGCACAATCAATGTGGACGATATCAAATTTGCATATTGCACAGAATTTTTGGTGGAACTCACCCCAGCAGACAAACGTAAACCTGGAATCACTCAAAATGCAGAAGAAGCCCTCCGCGAGTATCTGCCAACCATTGGTGATTCTGTTGTGGTTATTGAAGATGAAGGGCTGGTTAAAGTCCATGTCCATACAAACCACCCTGGTAAAGCTTTAGAACAATCCCTTAAATTTGGGCAACTTCTGAATATTAAAATTGATAATATGAAACAGCAACACACAGAAAATTTTGATTTTTCAAAAAGCACTGAACCGCCTAAAGCCCTTGGTGTGGTTGTCGTCGTTGCAGGTAAGGGCATGGCAGAACTCTTTAAAGGGCTAGGCGCAGATGTTGTCATTGAAGGGGGACAAAGTATGAACCCCAGCGCAGATGATATTTCTCAAGCCATTGAGCGGGTGAATGCAGACCATGTAATCGTCTTGCCAAACAATAAAAATATTATTCTGACTGCCGAACAAGCAGGCAAATTTGTTCAAGGCAAAAGTGTCCATGTTGTGCCTACACTATCTATCCCCCAAGGCGTGGCTTGTGTTGTCGCCAATTCTGACACCATCAGCCTAGAAGAGAATCTTGCAGGGATGAAAGAAGCCATGGAAGCTGTGCATTCTGGGCAAATTACACATGCCGTACGGGATACAGTGCTTGACGGACACGAAATAAAACAAGGGGATTTTCTATGTATTTATGACGGTGATATTGCACTGGTGGAAAAAGATATGCAAAGTGCCGCAACCGCGCTCATTGACCACATGCTGGCTAAAGGGGGCGACTTGGTGAGCATTTATCACGGAGAAGGCGCAACGGCGGAATCTGCCGAAACATTGGCAGAATACATCAGCGAAAAATATCCAATGGCAGAGGTAGAGATTTACGATGGCGGGCAACCCCTTTACAGTTATGTTTTGTCCGTGGAATAAAATTGTAACCTTTGTTACAGTTTTCACCCTTTTTGTTGTTTTGGCAACATCCGTTATCCATGCAGCGCCCATAAAAATACCCCGCAATGATACCAGTGTCACACTGCCTCCTGATAATTTTCAAGAATTTATTACTTCATTTAAGTTTTTGGAGTGGGGCGTTACTGTTTTAGAATCCCATGATGGTGTACTTTGGGCAACACGTCTTGACCGTGAAAATGACCATGACCCCCATGCACAGCGATGGAGAACAGGTTATTTATTAAAATCCTTTGACCATGGTGAAAGCTGGGCTTTTGTACACTACTTCCCCAAACCTGTCAATGCCATTTATATGGACGATTTCGGCAATTTATTTGTGACAACAAGTGTAGACCGCGGTTCGCCAATACACACAGGGCAACTGCACAAGTCTACTGATGGAGGTAAGACTTTTCGCGTGGTGCTGGACGTGCTTTCGGGTGTACCCCTTCGGTGGAACATTGCATCCCAAAACGGAACCATGTTTATATCCGAATATGGCTACAAAGGTCATGGTGACAATGCCCGCAGAATCTATCGTTCCTTAGACTTTGGCGACACTTGGGAGCTTATTTTTGAGCCTGAGCCAATGCATAATTTTCATATGCACATTACACTGATGATGGAAGACGGAACAGTGTATCAATCCATTGGTGACGGACATCATGCACAAATCATGCGTTCCTTAGACAATGGATATACTTGGGATACTGTCGTTGCAGGGTTACAACCCACAAGTGCAGTAGTGTTTGACACCCACATTTTGTGGGGGTTAGATGGCGGGCCATGGTATGGCATAGCACGATATGATAGGGCAACAGGGGAAACCACACGGGCTTTAACAACACCTTCCCCCTTTGGCAGTTCCAGTTATGACATGGCATTTGTACATGATATTGTTTATGCTATGTTTTTATCCTATGAAGGGTATGACCATCCTGCGTCCATCTTTTTCAGCGAGGATGAAGGGGACACTTGGCAGTTGCTTGGGTATATTACAGGTGCGCCAGGGTTTGGCATTGGTCTTATCCATTTAGTTGTTGATGATAAGTTTGGATATATAGATATTGGTACGCCAATATACCGTAATGGTGAAGTGGAATTTTTCCGAGGCACATTACGGTTTGAACTGTTAAGGTGAAATAATGCATATCACTAAATTATCTGGTGTTGGTACTAAACGTGCCGATGCTTTAGCGGCTGCGGGTATAACTACCGTGGCCGATTTATTAAATTACTTTCCCCGTGATTATGATGATAGAAGTCATGTAAAAACCATTGCTGAGTTAACCCCCGACGCAGTCAACACTTTGCGTGGAATCGTAGCCCGTGAACCTGAAAATGCCGACTTACGCAGAAAAGGCGGCAGTGGTTTTTTTACCATCACAAAAGTCATCATAAAAGACCATACAGGAACCCTTGAATTAACATGGTTTAATCAGCCTTATTTAAAAAAGTACTTTAAAAAAGGCAGTGAATATATATTCACGGGCAAAGTAAAACTGCTCACCTTTGGCGGCGGCAGTGCAGAAACCCGTATGCAAATCCAATCCCCTGATTATGAGCAGGCAGGAGATGTAGAGCTTTCCGGCGGGCGAATTGTTCCGCTGTATACCCCACCTAAACAGTACACTCAAAAAACTTTTCGCGCACTCATTCATCAAGCACTAGAAATCAGCAATGAAAACCCAGAGGCTTTTTTTGAGTTTCTTCCTGCAAAAATCCGCAAAAAACTTGACCTTTGCGGACGCAAAGAAGCGGTCAAAAACATTCACTTCCCCGTCAGTGATGACTGGTTTATGGCGGCACGGCGGCGGTTGGTTTTTGAAGAGCTTTTTTTTATGCAACTCACTCTTTCAAGTATGAAAGGGGTCATTGCCGCCCAGCCAGGGTTTCCTTTCTTCAACACAGACTACACACCCTTTTTAAAAGAACTTCCCTTCACGCTAACCCATGGGCAATCCAATGTGCTTCATGATATTGCTGATGATATACGCAGCGGCAGCCGCATGAATCGCCTTATCCAAGGGGATGTAGGCTCTGGAAAAACAGTTGTGGCAATGGCAGCTGCTTATATTGCCATGACCAATGGTTATCAAGCTGCCATAATGGCACCTACAGATGTACTTGCAAATCAACATTATATTGCCTGTACACAGTTTTTCCAGCCCCTGGGTTTTGAAACTGTACTGCTTACAGGGGCATTAGGGGCGAAAGCCCGCCGTGAAGCATTGGCAAAAATACATGATGGACGTGCATCCATGATTGTTGGCACACATGCACTGATTCAGCCCTCGGTCATTTATCATCATTTAGGTTTGTGCATTACAGACGAACAACATCGTTTCGGCGTAAATCAGCGGTTAACCCTAACCCAAAAAGGCGGCAATTCAAAAACGCCACACACATTAGTGATGACTGCAACCCCTATCCCACGCACATTAGGGCTGATTCTATACGGTGATTTAGATATTTCAATTATTGACGAGCTTCCCCCTGGGCGGCAGGAAATCAAAACCTATTGTGTAGATTCCTCCTATCGTCCACGTCTTCATGAGTTTATTCGCAAAGAAACCACACAAGCCCGCCAAGTGTATATTATTTGCCCTGCCATTGAAGAAAACCTAGAAAGCACGTCTAAATCTGAACTTCAAAACGTACTGAACTATACACAGGAACTATCCACTGGACTTCCTGAAATAAAAATAGCCTATCTTCATGGCAAAATGAAATCAGCCGAAAAAGAATCCATTATGTCTGCATTTAAAGGGGGGGAAACCCAAGTTTTAGTTTCAACCACTGTCATAGAGGTAGGTGTCCATGTAGAAAACGCAACCCTTATGATTATTGAAAATGCTGAACGCTTTGGGCTGTCCCAGCTTCATCAATTGCGTGGGCGTGTAGGACGTGGGGCTGCTCAATCTTATTGTGTGATGATAACTGACTCAAAAAACACACAAACAAAATCCCGAATGAAAGCCATGACCCAAACCACCGATGGCTTTAAGCTTGCTGAACTTGACCTAGAGCAACGGGGTGCAGGAGACTTTTTTGGCACACGTCAGCATGGTTTGCCAAGCTTCACAATCGCTAACCTGTACCGCGATATGGACATTTTAAAAGAAGCACAAGACGCTGTGCAAAAACTTAGTGGCATAACCCAAGAAGAAAAAGCCGCCATCAAGCAACGTATAAAGGAAGTCACTTATAGTGCAGAACTTGCGTGTATGTAGTATACTATGCTCATGAAAGGGAGGTAGAAAACATGCAGTATAGAATCGAAGGGGGAAGTTTCCCCGTAGTCATTTGTGAACTTGAAAAAGGCGAAACAGTGGTGACACAACGGGGCGGCATGTCTTGGCGTACAGCAGGGATTAAGATGGACACAAACACCACAGGTGGTGTACTTAAAGGGTTAAAGCGTACATTGGCAGGAAACTCTATGTTCCTCAACCACTACACCGCCATGATAGAAGACCAAGAAATTGCATTTGGGTTGTCCTTTCCGGGGGAAATCATGGTGTATGACGTGTCTGGCGGAAAAGACTTGATTGCACAAAAAAATGCGTTTATCGCCTGTACCAGCGGTGTGGATATTGACATTCACTTTAATAAACGTCTGGGCGCAGGGTTGTTTGCAGGGGAAGGTTTTATCCTTGAGCGTTTCAGCGGCAATGGTTTAGTTTTTATTGAAATTGACGGAGCATCCAAAGAGTATAACTTAGCCGCTGGCGAAAAACTTGTCATAGACCAAGGAAACCTAGCGGCAATGGAACCCACCGTTTCCTTTGACATTGAAATGGTAAAAGGATTGAAAAATATAGCCTTTGGCGGCGAAGGTTTATTGCTGGGCAACTTAATTGGCCCAGGTAAGGTATGGTTGCAAACTTTACCTATTTCAGGCATGACAAGAATGATAGGCACTGGCACAGGAAAATAAAACACTCAATAAAAAACGCGCCTAAACTAAGCGGTAATCGCTCACTAGACGCGTTTTTTTAATTTACGATTTTTCGTTTAAAAATTTTCCTAACTCAATATCCACATGACGGATATGTTTAACAATCCAATCAATAATGGATTTATTCAGTTGTAATGTAAAAGCGGCAGATGGCCCATTTTGATTATACTCAAGTTTCAGCTTATTGAAAGCTTCAACAAACTGCTTATGCTGGTCACGATGCCAGTCATATTTGGGATAACCTGATTTGCGTTGCAATGCTTCTTCATCCCGAAAATGGGCGTTGATGTAATCGCCCAAAAACTTAAAAGTTTTATCCGTTTCTTCTTTGCTTACGGACTTCATACCCATAGCCACTACATCATTGATTCTTTTAAACAGTTCCTTATGTTGCGTATCAATTTGGGACACTTTTGTTTCCAAGTCTGGTGTAAATTTAACCATTATAATTTGCATCTCCCTTCAATGCAATTATCTAGTGATAATTATTATCAATAATATCAATAAAAACTGTATTTGTCAACAGGTAATCTAAACTATTTTTAGCTTCACACATACAAGAAACCCTTTACATTTTCGTGACAATATCTTAGCATATAGTCATCATCATGTGAGGGGATTTTTTTATGATTAAAACAGTTAAAGAATCTGGGTTTTGCTATGGCGTTCAAGGGGCAATACATAAAGCGAATGCTCAACAGGGTTCAAATATCTATATCTATGGTGATTTAGTCAATAATCAGCATGTGATGGATAGGTACCGCAAAAAAGGCTTTAAAGTTGTAGAAACTATCAATGAAATACCCAACAACAGCACCGTAATCATCCGCGCCCATGGTATTCCTCGCAAGGATTATGAAGTGCTGGCAAAAAAAAATGCAAAAATTATCGACTGCACTTGTCCAAAGGTTAAAAATATCCATAAAATCGTCAGTGATAAACCTCGCGTTATCATTATAGGAAAGCACAATCACCCCGAAACCATAGGCACTCACGGCTGGTGTAAAGAAGGTGCGGCAATCATTGTAACAGAAGCGTCTCACTTACATGATATAGAAAGTGATACCAAACCTATATGTGTTGTGGGTCAAACCACTTGTAAAAAGGCGTGGTGGGACAAAGCTGTAGCACAAATCACTGCAAAATTCCCCCATGCAGAAATTCATGATACCTTGTGTGATGTCACTGCCAAGCGTATTACAAAAGCAACTGAAATGGCAAAAGAGTCAGACATCATGGTAGTGGTAGGAGACAAAAAAAGTGCAAACTCCCTTGAACTGTACGAAGCCTGTAAACTAGAATGTCCAACCACATTATTTGTATCATCACTAGAGGAGATGTTAAACGTGAAAAACTTTCCTGAAACAGGTCTACGCATTGGGTTGGCTGGAAGTGCCTCTGCCCCGGCAGATATTATTGAAGATATCCATGGTTTTTTACTGTTTACAAATTTTTTAGCACAAGCAAAAAATGAAATTGAAACAGCCGCAGACGAATATCTGCAAAAGGTCATCGTATCTGTCAAAGGCAAGGCTTTCTTACCCGAAGCAATAAAGGATTTCTATGACCAAAACCAAGGGGGAAAGCGCATTCGCGGTGCAATGATAAAGCTAGGTGCAGAAATAGCAGGCGAAAAATCCGATGGATTTTTACCTGTGGCGATGGCGTATGAGCTTTTTCAAACCGCCATTTTAATTCACGATGATATTATTGATAAAAGCCCCATGCGCCGCGGGCGTGCCACGATTCACACCGCAGAAAGTGACCCTCATTTTGGCAATAGCCGCGCAATATGTATTGGAGATTATGGGTTGTTTCTAGCCAATAAAATCCTGGCAGAGTCCAACATACCTCCTGAAACACTCATCAAAATCTTCCGTCTATTTTCACAAATTCAGTTAACCACATTAGAAGGCGAAATCATGGATGTGTCTTTACCAATGCACCCTATAGACATTCCTGATGATTACGAAAATTTTACAAATACAGTAGGGCATATTTTTGAATATAAAACAGCATGGTACACTTTGGTTGGTCCAATCATGCTTGGTGCAATTTACAGCGGTGCAGATGATAACCTACTCAATCTTTTGCATGACATCACAATGCCTTTAGGCATTGCCTTTCAAATAAAAGACGACCTTTTAGGTATCTATGGCAGTGAAGAATCCCTAGGCAAACCTGCATTATCAGATATTCATGAGAAAAAACAAACTTTGCTCTATGGCTATGCCTATAAACACGCCACCGAAGCACAACGCGTCGCCCTAGACGCAATCTATGGAAATCCAACGGCAACCATTCAAGATTTAGACACTGTACGTGAAATTTTTGAAGCCACAGGCGCAAAACTTTATGCAGACAATGAAATCGAGCGGTTATCTAAAATCAGCCTTCATTTAATAAACACCATGCCCGAGGCACACAAAACCATACTGCAAGGGCTGGTGCATTATCTTATTACACGAAAATTCTAAACATTAGTGCAGTCCAAGACTACTGTTAATTGCTTCCTCTGGAGTCATTATTCCAGTGACTACATATGGAATATACTCAAAAAGCGTTCGGCGTACTTGTGTGGGCAACTTATCTTGTACCGCAGCAACCACCCCTGTTGTGTTGCGTGTCATTTCAATAGCAGACCGTGTAAAAGCATTCGCATTTTCAGGCGGCATGACACCATCCTCCAACGCTGTAATGGCCAAAGTGCCAAAGGATGCTATGACTTCATCCGTAGTTAATGCCATTACAAATTCTACACTGGCTTGACGACGAGCAGGGTCATTCCATGCACTTCTGGTAATGTAGTACCCCATAGACAGCCCGCCTATGATATCCCTTGGGTCTCTTGCTTCCCGCGCAGGCACAAATGTGACTGCAAAATCATCTATATTTTCAGCATACCGCTCAAACCATCCCATTTTCCATGAGCCGTCTACCATAAACGCTGCTTGGTGTTCAATCATCAGCATTCCTGTTTCATGGTCAGTTGCAGTTAAAGTGTTTACAGGTAAAAAACCTCTGTTGTACAAATATTGTATATCTCTAAGCCCATCTGCCCACGCCATGCTTATATCGTCGCCAGCATATCTTGGCAATGAAAGATGATTCGTCATGCCCCCATTGTTGAATATCGCAAACTCAAACCAATAATGGGGTATCTCGTAAAGAGACAAGGCGATAGGTGTATACCCTGCGTCAAGTATGGCTTGGCTATCCAAAAGAAATTGCGCCCATGTATAGTCCCCACCAGGAAAATCCACCCCGCTGGATTCCAATACACGCAAATTAACAAATAGCCCCTGCCAAAAGCCATTTACCGGCACTGAATATTGCCGTCCATCCGCTGGAGACACAGGCAAAAGCGAGTCTCTCATATTTGAAGCAAAGTCTGGAAACTCAGCACGAATTTCACTGATTGGAACAAAATAGTTATTTAGCACAAGTTCATCTGCATCTGCACCAGTAAAAAAGAACAACACATCAGGTATATTTCCCCCATGAAAATCCTTTACCACTTGCGCTTTCCACTCCTCATTGATGACTTCTGCCCACACATGGTTTACTGTATAGCCTGTTGCTTCCTCAAAAGCAGTATAGGCTTCTGTAAATACTAAAGTACCGTCATGATGCCCAAAGGATGTAACCACCGTGATGGTGGTCGTCAAATCTTCTTCCCGTGAACAACCAACCAAGACTATCAGTAAAATAATCGCCAATAGTAAAAACTGTCTCATGACTCAATCCCCCTATTTTAAGTACATTGCATACATAATCCTTCAATGGTTTCCATTAAATTTTCCATATCAATTGGCTTTGCAACATGGGCATTCATGCCCGATATTAAAGCAAGCTCTATATCTGCTTGCATTGCGTTGGCGGTCATGGCTACAATCGTGACCTTTTTACTATCCTCACGCGCCATGGCGCGTATGACTTTTGCCGCTTCACAACCATCCATTTCCGGCATTTGCATATCCATTAAAATCAAGTCAAAATGTGCTGGAGGTGATGAAGAAAACATATCCACAGCTTCCCGCCCATTTGAAGCTTCTTCATAGATGATACCTGTGCCAGCCAACATTTCTGTCACGATAACGCGGTTTATTTCAATATCATCACATATGAGTGCGCGCAAAGTTGAAAAGTCATAAACGACTGACGCTGTATTTGATATATCTTTTTTATTAGGCTTTTTACAAATATTCAGGCGGATTTCAAAAAAGAATGTACTGCCTTTGCCTTGTTCACTTTCTACCTTAATGTTTCCGCCCATCAGTTCCACAATACTTTTTGAAATAAAAAGCCCAAGACCAGTGCCGCCAAAGCGTTTTGTGATACTCATATCTGCTTGTTCAAACGCACGGAACAGTTTAGAACTTTGTTCCTCACTCATACCTATCCCTTGGTCAGCCACTTGAAAATGATATATGGCTATCCCTTCATCATCTACAGTGGATTGGACTACATCCAGTCTCACACTGCCACCATTTGTCGAAAATTTGATGGCATTGGATAACAAGTTGATTAACACTTGGTTAAGTTTTAATGCATCTGCCATCACCCAATTTTCACTAATATCTACATTTGCAGTGATAGACACATTGTTTTGTGATGCTTTTGCTTGCATCATAGAAACCACATTAAAAATATTCTCCGAAAGCATTGTGGCATCTTCGTCTAACCCAAGCTTGCCTTCTTCAATTTTAGACATGTCCAAAACCGCATTTAAAATGCCCATCAGATGGTTTGATGAACTTTCTATATTTTGCATATATCTTTTAACTTTATCAAAATCATTTGAGTGACGTGCAATTTGTGTCATGCCTATGACTGCATTCATGGGTGTACGTATTTCATGACTTATATTAGACAAAAATTCTGTCTTGGCGCGGTTCGCCTTTTCTGATTCTGTCTTTGCCCTCACAAGCTCTGTTACATCTGCCATCGTCAGCATGACATTAAAATCATCCAAATCAGCATTGGGCACACGCTTTAGGGCAACTTCATATGCGTATTCTTCACTATCATCATAGGATTTTAATGTAATTGATGTGATAACGCTTTCATGATTTGTAAAAGCTTTGGTGATACTTGTGTGCATATTATCATCCGTGGATATGATGATTTTCAAAAACTCCTCATTTTCAATGCCTGTGCGCACAAAAACTTCACGCATCGCTTGATTTTCATATATAAACCGTCCCATTGAATTAAAGAATGCGATAGACACAGGAATAATATCTAGGTGATTAGAAAATGTATCCAAAAGCATGTTGACCCCATGAACCATTTTGTAATAATTACCTTTATAGCCTGCATCATATACGCGCTCATTTAAAAATCCTGCACTTGCCATCTTGAGTACGTTAAAGTTAGCATCTATAACATCAGACATGGACTCTGCGGCATGTTTTAATGCCCTGCCAATTTGCCCTATTTCTGTTTTATCATTTACAAGCCCTCCAACATAGGTTTCACCATTAGAAAGGGCTTCTGATGCTGCAATGGTTTTTTTCACTGCGCGGTTTGTATATATGACGACAAATATCCATATACAAAGCATAAGCACCAAAACAGACCCAGCAATGACCACAACCAATGTGGTAGTTCTTACATAGCTAAGTCTTGATTCTTCAAGATAAACCATTGCCTGCTGTTCACTGCGGTAAACAAGCTCACTTAAAATGTCTTGAATCACCTCGCCTCTTGGTAATACTAAATCATATAAACGCTCGATTGCAGCATCATCTTGACCATTGATTGCAAATTGAGTCACATTGTGTATTTCTATCGCCCAGTTAGAGGCTTCGATACTCATTTGTGCGACAAGACGAAATTCATCTGAATCTAGCTGGTTTTCATCAACCATCAGTTGAATATAGTTATTGATATTGCGCCGTATAGTTTCTAAGTAGTGATGCATTTCATGAAACAGTGCGTCCAATATATCAGGGTCGTCTTCTATGATGACATCCCGCACTTTATTGCTGACCATCCATGAGCTTGTGGTTATTTCGTTAATATGTATCATAGGCATGACGTTGTGATAAGTCTTGTCACGCACGATTGCATTCATGGAGGACACGTTGACATATACAACTACGCCAATGGAAATAAATGCAATCACTGAGACACAAAAAATTCCAAGTAACATAGTTTGTATCTTTAAATTCTTTGTGGTCATTCAATCCATCCCTTATCATTCAAGCTAGACAAGGTCATTATAACATAGCATATCCTACATATCTACATGTAATAGATTAGGATTTTAATGGAAAAAACAAGCCCCCATTTCAAATGGATAGGCTTATTTTTCTCATGTTTTCATGTCAACTTTACACGTTTTAGGCGCAGTACATTCATAAGCACAGAAACCGAACTAAAGCTCATTGCTACAGCGGCAACCATGGGACTTAACAAAGGGCCGCCAAAAAGGTATAGTGCGCCCATGGCAATGGGAATGCCCAATACATTGTATGCAAATGCCCAGAAAAGATTTTGTTTGATGTTGCGCATTGTGCGCTTACTTAAATAGATGGCTTGAGAAACGCCCTGCAAATCGCCGCGCATGAGTACAATTTCTGCTGATTCTATGGCTACGTCTGTGCCGCCGCCTATGGCAATACCAACATCTGCCTGCACCAGTGCAGGCGCGTCATTGATTCCATCACCAACCATGGCTACAATTTGCCCTTGGGCTTGTAATTTCTTCACGTTTTCCGCCTTGTCGCTTGGCAACACTTCTGCCAGTACAGACTGTATACCCGCTTGTTTTGCTACAGCTTCAGCCGTGCGCTTGTTGTCACCTGTCAGCATGACCACATTGATTCCCATAGATTCTAACCGTTCAATTGCCGCTTTGCTGGTAGGTTTTATCACATCTGCCACGGCAATAATGCCGGCGGCTTCGCCATTTATCGCCATGTACATAGGGGTTTTGCCCTCGTTTGCAAGGGTATTGCTGTCATTATCATATTCAGTGATGTTGATTTCACGGGTTGCCATGAGTTTTTTGTTTCCTATCAGAATATCAAAGCCATCGATACGGGCTTCAATGCCTTGCCCTGTGATGGAATTAAAGTGTTCTGGTTCAGGCAACATACCGAACTTCTCCATACCATGGCTTACGATGGCTTCACCTAAAGGATGTTCGGAAGACTTTTCTGCCGCCGCCGCCAGTCGTAAAATTTCATCAACAGCATGGTTTCCATTAGCAATGATATCTGTCACATGGGGTTTACCTTCTGTTACTGTGCCTGTTTTATCCAAGATAACGGTCTGGATTTTGTGGGCAGTTTCAAGGGATTCTCCTCCCTTTATTAAAATCCCGTTTTCTGCACCCTTACCTGTACCAACCATGATTGCAGTGGGCGTGGCAAGTCCAAGGGCGCAGGGACATGCAATAACCAGTACAGACACTAAAATCGTCAGTGAAAAAGCAATTTCCTGCCCTGAAATAAACCATGCAGCACCTGCCAAAATCGCCACGATAATGACCACGTGAACAAAATGCCCAGAAATAATATCTGCCAACCGTGCAATGGGGGCTTTTGAATTTTGTGCATCTTCCACAAGCTTTACAATTTGGGAAAGTACAGTATCCTTACCCACCTTGGTTGCGCGATACTGAATCGCACCGTTTTTGTTAATGCTTGCGCCAATAATTGAATCACCAATGTTTTTATTCACTGGCATACTTTCCCCTGTCAGCATAGATTCGTCAACAGCCGTCTGCCCGCTTATGACAATACCATCTACAGGCATTTTTTCACCTGGGCGCACAGCAATAATATCATCAACCACCACATCTTCAATGGCTATTTCCATCTCAACACCGCCACGCACAACTTTTGCAGTTTTTGGTGCAAGCCCCATCAGCTTTTTTATGGCTTCAGAGGTACGCCCTTTTGCCTTGGCTTCCATGTATTTTCCAAGTACGATAAGGGTCAAAATAACTGCCGCTGTTTCATAATAAAACATATTATGGGCATCTAGAAATATGTTTTCACCTGTCAACCATAGGCTGTACAAAAATGCCACAAGGGTTCCCTTGGCAATCAGTGAATCCATATTGGGGTGTCCTTTAAATAGCGCACGAAAACCATTTTTAAAACACCCGTGATTTACAACCATTACAGGAATTGTCATAAGTAGCTGTGCTATTCCGTTAAAAACAGGATAATGCATAGGGTCAAAATTCGGTGGAATCCACTCAAGCCCCAAATAGTAAAGGGTCATAGGAATCATGGAAAAGAGTGTCAGCGGCACTGTAAATATTGCAGAAATGATAAACCGCCGCCAAAGTTCCGCCATTTCATCTGCTTTACGAAGGGCTGATTCTTCGGCTTCGGCAGAAAGTGTTGCTTCCTTTTCTGGCAGGTGCAGTGCAAATCCACCTCGGGCAACTTGGGCAAATATTTTTTCTAAACTTATCACGCTTTCATCAAATACCAGCATCAGTTTTTCTGTGCCCAAGTTAACTTGCCCGCTTGTTACACCTACTTGTTTGTTTACAATGCGCTCAACATTCCGCGCACAAGCGGCGCAGGTCATACCGCTTATATTTAGTGTTAATGTTGTCATTTTAATCTCCCTTTTATTTCAACATTCTGCCAATCGTTTTAATAAATTCATCAACAACGTCTTCATCACCATCTTGCAATTTTTCAGTAACACAGGTACGCATGTGGCTTTCAAGCAAAATTTTTGCAACAGCGTTCATGCCTGACTTGACTGCGGTGATTTGGGTGAGTACATCATCACAGTACTCCCCGCGCTCTATCATAGATTTTACGCCTTTGACCTGACCCTCAATACGGTTAAGTCGTGTCACTAAGTCTTTTTTTATTTTTTCCATGGTATGATTATGCTCCTTTCGTGATTCCTAAAAAAATTATAGCATACCCCCGTAAGGTATGTCAAATATTTTTTATATAGGGTATAGTATTTTTATAAAGTCATAATCTTGGAGGCGTTCAAATGAATAATGCAAAGTTCCCAATTCATCCGTGGAAGATTACAGAAATAGGTTTCAACCCGCAACACCTTGCAGAAAATGAATCCGTTTTTGCCCTTGCCAATGGATATCTAGGCTTTAGAGGCAATTTAGAAGAAGATGCCCCTACTGGCACACGAAGCATTAAGGGCACATACATCAATGGGGTATATGATACTGCGCCCATACTTTATGGTGAATCAGCCTATGCCTTTGCTAAAAATAGTCAAACCATTTCCCACGTGGCTGAAACCAAGGGTTTTACAATAAAAGCTGACGGCGAACATGTTACATTTTCCCAAAGTCTAACCAATCATGTAAGAGAACTGGATTTATATACAGGCATTTTGACACGCACCTTCTCGTACAAAACAAAAAAAGGCGGGTCAATAAAGGTACAAATAGAACGGTTAGTCAGCCAAGAAAATAAACACCTTGCCGCAATGCGTCTGAAAATCACAGGAATTTCAGGGGGGTGTGATGTAGAGGTTACATCTGGTGTGTATAAGCCTGAGTTTGAAATAGCCAAAAGTGATGACCCTCGTACAGCCACAGGCAAAGACATGAATATGATTTTAACTACCAGCGGTACATTCAAACCACACTATGGTGCATATACTGTGCTGGCAACCAAGTCCAGCGGAATGTCTGTAGCCGCTGCAATAACCCATCAAGTCACCAATGCAAAAGCAACCCCCACTGGTGAAAGTGCATGGACATTCAAGGGCAACACAAGTCAAGAGATTATTGTAGAAAAATTTGCAACATACTATTCTGGTGAAAGTAAAAATTTTGATGCAAAACAATGCCGAGATGAAGCACTGTCCGCCGCAGATACTCAAAGTTATGACACATTTGCAGCGCAACAAAAGACCTTTTATAAAAACTTCTGGGATGAAGTAGGCATGGATATTGTTGGGGATGATGCCACACTCCAAGGCCTGCGGTTTAACATGTTTCATCTACTACAATCCACAGGACAGGACGGGCGCACAAATATTGCCGCAAAGGGTTTAACAGGTTCTGGATATGAAGGGCATTATTTTTGGGATACAGAAATTTACGTCCTGCCATTTATGCTGCATTCCAGCCCACAAATTGCAAAGGCTTTACTCATGTACCGTTATTCTATTTTAGACCAAGCACGAGTAAGGGCGAAAGAACTGGGTCACGACAAAGGCGCACTTTATCCATGGCGCACCATTGGCGGAGAAGAATGTTCTGCATACTATGCCGCAGGAACAGCCCAATACCATATAAACGCAGACATTGCTTATGCTATAGCTTCCTATGTACGTTTTACAAATGACACAGAATTTCTTTGTAACTATGGCACAGAAATGCTTTTGGAAACCGCACGTCTATGGTATAGCCTAGGTTTTTTTAATACAGAAAAAGGCGGCAAGTTTTGTATCAATCACGTGACAGGCCCAGATGAATATAATGCCGTGGTTAACAATAATGTATATACTAATTTGATGGCAAGAGAAAATATGCTAAGTGCCATACGCACGCTCAATGACTTGCAGGCGAAAGACCCACAAAAATATACAGCACTTAAAAATAAAACGAACCTTTCAGAGGAAGAAATACAAGACTGGGATAATGCCAGTGAAGCAATGTACCTTCCCTATCGTCCAGATACACAAATATTCCCTCAAGATGAAGGCTTTTTAGACCGCAAGCCTATGCCAATCAAGGATATTCCAAAGGAAAACTTCCCCTTATTGTTGCATTATCACCCCCTTGTCATCTATAGACACAATGTATGTAAGCAAGCCGACCTTGTGCTTGCCATGGTGCTGCTTGGCGATTATTTTACAATGGAACAAAAACGGGAAAATTTCCACTTTTATGATGCCGTAACCACCCACGACTCAACATTGTCAAAAGCAGTATTCAGTATTCTCGCCAGTGAAATTGGCGAACACCAAAAAGCATATGACTACTTTATGTTTACCGCTCGCTTAGACTTGGACAATACGCACAAAAATACAAAAGACGGCTTACACATGGCAAACATGGCGGGCACTTGGTTGTGTTTAGTTCAAGGCTTTGCAGGAATGCGTTGTTATGGCAATACACTATCTTTTGCACCCCACTTGCCCCAAGGCTGGGAAAGCTACACATTTAATATGCACTTCCAAGGGCGCACGATAAAGGTTTATGTAGATAAAAGCGGCAGTAAGTTTTCACTTGTTCGTGGGGAATCTATTGAAATATTAGTAGATGGAAAGTCTATTACAGTTCACAGTCAACAATAACGTAACAACTGAAGCATACGCTGGCAGAAAATAACCGCCCCTGTTGTTATCACAACAAGGGCGGTTATTCGCTGTCTATAAGGCTGTACAGTGAAAAAAGTATCAAACAGCCATGTCTACTATCTCATCACACAATCTTATCCCATGATTATCATGGGTAATCAATATGATTATTTTATCCCTCTTTATCTGACACAGATACGCCATCAAGTTTTCACTCGTCTGCTTATCCAACGCCGATGTAGGCTCATCAAAAATCATAACGGCAGAATCTTTCATCAGCACGTTTAGGATAGCAATTTTTTGCTTCTCTCCGCCAGACGTGCTGGTATTTTTATCGTTAATGGTTAACTCCAGAGTGTTTTTGGCGATAAAATCAGTCATATTGAGGGTCTGGAGGTGAGCGTCAAGGGCTTGTTGTTGATTCGTATTGTGCTGACTGTTTTCTTTATATTCAGCATCATCTGATGATTCAAATGTTAAATTGTATCGGATTGTATCACTAATCAGCATAGGTTCTTGAGCAGTTATGCCCAATAGGGTTCTTCTTGCCTTTTCCATGTTGATACTTCGTACATCAATACCATTATAGCTTATACTGCCATGAAACTCTTTTATATACATACCCATCATCAGATTGATAAGTGTAGATTTGCCTGCGCCATTTCCGCCAGTAATAGCATAGATTTTTCCTTTTTCAAAAATTGCATTGAAATTCCTTAGAATTTTCTTATTATCACTGCTTTCATCCTTGTCGTTTGCAATATAAGAAAAACTAACATTACAAAGTTCAATCTTCCAAATGTCATCCAGCACCTCATCCCCACAAATTTCAATCTCCTGAGAAAAAATCTCCGTAATGCGGTCAAATGCCACTAAAGTTTGCTGATAGCTTGCGCCAAGACCAAAAAAATATCGACTTGCACCTAACATCATAGAAAAATAACTGGTGAATACGGTGAACATGCCTATGGTAAAGTTTCCAACAAGTATTTGATAGCCGCCAATAACAAACAGTACAATTTGTGCAAGTGTTGATACAAAACCATCCAGCCCCGAATATAAATAGCTGACTTTTTGCCTGCGAATGGCGGCATTTCTAAACGGTACAAAATCCATATCCATTCGCCTGTTCATTTCACGCTGTATAGCGTTGAGTTTTATCAGCTTTATATATTTCAATTGTTCAAAAAGGCTAGAGAAGAATTTATTTTGAAATTCCTTTAGAGCTAGGTTAGATTTGTAGAGTGGATTTTTAAATGTGAAGTATAGTATGACATACAAAATCAAGAACCCAGTGAGTGCCAGTGCCATCAATGGATTCATATAAAGCAAAATAGCGAATGGAACAATGAGCATAACTACATTTGTAGCAATGCTTTGCATAATGGTGATACAAAATGTGATAATTTCATTAGCGTCCAAATTTACGCGATGATTTAGATACACACTGTTATTTTGATTTATGTAGGAAAGAGAACTGTTTTGTATATGCTTTATGGCATCGCCGTTTAAGTCATAGCTCATCTTTGTTTTGATTTTGATATACATAATCGAAGTGATATATCCTTTTAGAATCCTGATGATATTCAGCCCTCCAAAGATGGCGGAAAAACGAAGAATGGCATGGATATCCCCCCCTAAAATAAGGGTATCTAAGAAAGCCCCTATGATATACGGAGATAATATGCCTATTGCGGTAGATACGAGGGATAGCATTACAAAAATGGTTAGCTGAAATATATACTGCCCTAGGTATTTTTTGCTGAATTTTAGGATTTTCAATGTGATTCATCCATTCGTTTAAACGAAATATTTGGGGCGTAGATTTCTATGGTCTTTATTAAATACATTGGATTGGCAGCTTGAAAACCTCCGACTGACTAAACAAGTTTGTTTAGTCGGCAATGCGGAGGTTTTATTTTCAAAACTGCGTGACCGCTGAATAGCTATTGGGCTTTCAAAAATATATCTTGCTTAACATAGGCTAAATCGTGCATTATATCCGAATCTTCGTAATTGGTTAATTTTGCGGCTCTCTCAAGGCACGCTAAACCCTGTTCGGAATGACCTTGTTTGTGTAAAGCAAGCCCAAGCCCTTTAATTGCATAGGTATCGTCTGGGTTAATTTTTAAGGCTCTTCTGTTGACTTCCTCACATTTGAGATAATTGCCGCACATAAACTCGGCAAAGCCATTTATAGATAAGGCTTCTTTGTTTTCAGGCTCTATCGTTAAAGCGCGTTCTGTGAACAGTGCCGCTGTTTGATAATTATTTGAAGGAATACTTTTCTTAGCCAGTGAAGTTAAGTAATCGACATCTGCGCTTTCTTGTAAGTCTTCTCTCACCTTCTTTAAAGCCAAGTTGTATGCGCAGTAATGATTCTCTGAATAAATATCCCCATTCATGGTAAGGCGTGTATTGGGACACCCACCAAGGCATATACTGCCGTAAGTGCAGATAGCGCAGTTTCCAGTAAGCTTGTCCTTTGTCATATTTCTGCGCCAAGCAAAATTCTCTGGATTATCCCATATTTCCTGTAAAGGTTTATCTTTAACATTTCCCTCTATATATGCTTTATCCCGAATAGAGGTGCATCCTATAATATCGCCGTTATGCAATATACCAAAAACACGTACCCCTGCATTACATCCTCTCCATAGGGACTTCATGTCTGTTTTACTCGTATTTTGCCTTATCTTTAACTCCTTTTCGCTGTAATATCCAATACAGTCTGCGAGATAAATGTTAATTTTACCTTCCATTGAAGTTTCATAGCAAAAATCAATGATGTCATTCATTTTTTCAGGGGCTATAACCCACTCAGGGCGATTTTTGAGATTACCCATGGGGAAACCTATCTGTAACTGCCACGATTTTATGCCGCTATCTGTTAACATTTTGCGTAATGTGGGAAGTTCATCAATGTTTTCATTGGAAATAGTCGTAACTGCCCCTGTTGAAATACCGATATCTTGCAAAATTTTAAAAGTTTTAAAAATACGTTCAAAAGAACCTTTTTGCCTTATGTTGTCGTGGGTTTTCTCAATGCCATCTAAACTGATGGCAATGGAAGAAATGCCACTGGCTTTTAGGGTTTCTGCCATTGCTGGCTGCAACAGCCAACCATTGGTGATAATGTTTACAGCAATAGAATGGGAAGCTAATCGTTCTACAAGCAGAGGCAAGTCGTCTCTGGTTAGCGGCTCTCCGCCTGATAGCGTTATCCATTGCAGTCCAATATCACCTATTTGGTCGGCAAGCGAAAGTGCCTCGTCAGTCGTAAGCTCGTCCGGCAAGCTCCCCTCACATGAAGACCCGCAATGGCCGCACCTCATATTGCAACCCATTGTTACTTCCCATATGGCGGTCAATGGTTTGTATTTCATATGCATCTCCTAACTATTTTAAAAATGAGAACCCATTTTCATTGTCCATGGTCATTCATATCTGAAAAGGGTTCTCATTTTTGGTTTAATTGCGATAAGCTCATCCTTCATGTGCCAAAGCACTAGAAAAGCTGTGTTTCATAATAGCTAGCTATGTTTAAAATGATTTAGTTGGCGTTCCAGTTGTTAAAACCGTAATCTGGTGTGATACAACACCAGTCACAAATTCCATAATCTGGACTAACCAGCAGTGTGCTTTGATTTTCTGCGATATTGTTTTCAATTTCGCTAAATTTTACAAAGCCCGCTAACAAATCCATGTTGATTTCATGCTTCATGCACATTTCCTCCTTTTAAATTTATGTTGAATAGGTTATCAGAAGTCTTTTCGGCCGAATTGACTACCATATAATGGTAGCATGTTAGCAAAGTCACTTCAAGAAAAACCGTATGCCATTTTGTGTCACATATCGTTTAAATATTCTACGTGGATAAAATTTATTGTAAAAGTAAATACGCTTTTGCACTCAGATAAAAAATTTTTGTAAAAGTCAACTTGACCTGTGACAAAATCCAGCTATAATGTGTATGTAAATGAATAAAATACTACAAAAAAAAGGGTGTGCAAGGCATGAAAGTTGGAACCGTTACAGAAGTAAAGCAAATGGAATATCGCGTGGGGCTTACGCCAAACAATGTACGCGATTATGTTGCCGCTGGACATGAGGTATTTGTGCAAGCTGGCGCAGGTGCAGGCTCAACATTGCCAGACGCGGACTATGTTGCCGCAGGTGCAAAAATTTTAGCCACTGCCGAAGAGGTGTGGGCAACCGTTGACATGATTGTAAAAGTCAAAGAACCCCTAGAGCAAGAATATCCACTGATGCGCGAAGGGCAAATTATCTACACCTATTTACATCTTGCAGCAGACAAACCCCTTACAGACGCGTTGCTTAAATGCAAAGCCAAAGCGGTTGCATATGAGACTATCCGCGATGCCGCTGGAGGGTTGCCATTACTTCGCCCAATGAGTGAAGTGGCTGGAAAACTTAGTGTACAAGCTGGCGCACGTTGCCTCGAAAAACCACAAGGCGGACGGGGCGTGCTTTTGGGCGGCGCAGTTGGCGTTAAAAAAGGTGATGTAGTGGTTATTGGCGGTGGAGTGGTTGGTACAGCGGCTATGAAAATGGCTATTGGACTAGGCGCAAATGTTACTGTTTTAGACAACAGTGTAGACCGTCTCACTTATTTGGATGATGTTTTTGGGGACCAAATTCAAACTATGTATTCATCAAATGCAACTATTGAAGCCGCAGTAAAAAATGCAGATTTAGTCATTGGTGCAGTACTTATCCCCGGTGCGGCTGCACCAAAACTGATTAAAAAATCCTACCTTGCAGGAATGCGCCCCGGTGCAGTGATTGTTGACGTGGCAGTTGACCAAGGGGGCTGTGCAGAAACAACCAAACGCACCTATCACGATGACCCAACCTATGTTGTAGATGGTGTCATTCACTATTGTGTGGCAAATATGCCAGGCGCAGTCAGCCAAACTTCAACCTTTGCACTAACAAACTCCACCTTGTCATATGGCTTAAAAATAGCAGGCATGGGGCTTGAAGCGGCAATTAAAGCAGACCAGTACCTTCTACCGGGTGTAAACACATACGCTGGAAAACTGACCTGTGAAGAAGTTGCAGATGCATTTGGTATGGAATACACACCAATGTCAAGCTTATTATAATCCCTTTCTTAAATGAAAATAGGCTATCCCCCTTAATAAAAGGGCGATAGCCTATTTTTGTGCTTCTTCTATACGGTACTTAAATCCCATTCTTCATGAATTTTTGGTACATCACTTATTAGACGGCGGGTGTACTCTGCTTGGGGGCTGATGATGACATCTTCTGCCGAACCAACTTCTACAAACTTACCCTGCTCCATGATGTAAACCGTATCGGATACATAGTACGCTAATCCAATATCATGGGTGATAAAGATAATGGTCATACCCACTTCATCACGCAGTTTCATTAACATATCAAGAATTGTTGCGCGGGAACATGCATCCACCATGGATGTTGGTTCATCTGCAATAAGAATCTTAGGTTTTAGCAAGAAGATACGCGCAATCATAAGCCTTTGCATTTGCCCCCCCGACAACTCAAAGGGATATTTGTTCGTCAGTTCATCATACTTGAGGTTTACAAAAGAACAGGCTTCTGACATCATTTCATATTTCTTTTCAGGGGAAAATTTTTTACCACCCATAAGATTGATACAATCCAGCAGTAAAGAATCTATCTTGCTGAAAATATTAAACGCTGAAAAGGGGTCTTGGAAAACAGCTTGAATACCCCGCCAATATTCCTTCTTTTTTCTGTGTGAGGAAATGTCACGCTTGGCATCTTTAAAGTAAACGTCGCCTTCCGTCACACCAATAAGCCCTAGAAGCATTTTTGCAAGGGTGGTTTTGCCCGATCCTGACTCGCCTACAATAGAAATAACCTCACGCTCGCGGAAATTAAAGTTTACTGCATTAACCGCCACTGTTTTACTGTTTCCGTAGCCAAATACTTTTGTTACTTTATCACCGCGCAAAACCGAAGGACGTTTTTCCAATTCTGCTCTATCGACTGCTATTTTATCAGATTTTATTATATCGCCCATTATTCTGCCCCCGTTTCAGAAACTTTGCCCTTTGACCCAGCTTCTCGCTCGTTTTTGTAGCGTTCCTGCAAATACTCTACCGAGTGTATACAGCGGTGCATACGGTTGTTGTCAAAAATCCGTGGAGAACGCTCACCATGCTCGCAAGTGGGTATCTTATACTTGCAACGTGCGGCAAAGCGGCAGCCTGGCGGCGGCTTTTTAAGATTTGGCGGTGTGCCAGGAATTGCCTCCAACTTAACATCACGGGTTCCTGCTTCTGGCACAATGATGGAACCCATTAACCCTTTTGAGTATGGATGAACAGGGTCAAAAACCATTTCATGGGCCGTGCCGCGCTCTATAATTTGCCCTGCATACATGACCATAATATCATCGGTGACATTATACAAAAGGGGCAATTCATGGGTTATAAAAATCATAGCCTTAATATAACCTTTTTCCATCAACTCACGCATCATTTTAATTACCATTTTTTGTGATGTAACATCTAGGGCAGAAGATGGTTCGTCAGCAATCAACACCTTTGGTGATTTAATTGTAGAAATGGCAATAACCGTCCGTTGCTTCATACCACCAGAAAGTTCAACGGAATATTTACTAAGCACTTCCTTGGGAAGCCCTAAAACTTCAAAGCGTTGTACTGCCATGTCATAAATATCTTTTTTACTCATGGACTTGTCATGGGCGCGCACTACATCTTCTACAAATTTTATTACCTTTTGTGTAGGATTAAGCGCGTTCATTGCGGCTTGTGGAATATATGCAACCTCTCGCCCCAGCACATTTTTGCGCACCTCATCAGGTTTCATGCCAGAAATATTTTTTCCGTCAATGATAATATCCCCGCTTATATAATGAAGGGGTGCAAAGTAATAACCCATAAGGCTTAGTGCCAGCGTGGATTTTCCGCAACCAGATTCACCAGCCACGCCAAGGGATTTTCCCTCTTCAATTTGCAAAGAAACCCCGTCAACAGCATATACGCTTTCTTTAAAGCGGGTTACATATTTGGTTTTTAAATCTTTCACTTCAAGAATCACTTTTCCCATTCTAATCCCCTCCTAACTATCCCGCAATTGGGGATTAAATACTTGGTCAAGCCCTGTGTTCATTAAGTTGAGAGAAAACGCCATGAGTGCGATTGCCAAAATAACAGGAACAAATGCCCACCATGCGCCAACTTGCCATGCACTAAACATTGTTGCCCACTGCATCATAAGCCCAAGGGTTGCCACTTCGGCAGTATTTGGCCCAAGGCCCAGCATGGATAATTGTGCTTCTGCCAAAATAGCCGTTGAAATTTGCAAAATCAAAGCCATTACTACATAAGAAGCAACATATGGCAAAATATCTTTTACAATAATACGGGGCATACTGTGTCCAGAAAGCTTTGATAAGTTAACATGGTCACGATTGCGAAGTGACAGCACTTGAGAACGTACTGCACGGCAAGTCCACGGCCATGCCGTTAGTCCAATAACTGCCGAAACCACCGTAACCCCGCGCCCCGCAGGGCCTAGTGAATAAGTGATAAGAATAAGCAAAATAAAACCTGGAATCACTGTAAAGATATTTGTGATAAACAAAATTGCATCATCTACAAACCCGCCAAGATATCCTGAAACCAGCCCCAGCGTAAGCCCAATGGATGTTGCAACAAGCCCAGCAATAAGCCCCATGCGCAAAGATACAAGCATTGCAGAAAGCATTTGGGTAAGCATGTCGCGCCCAAAGTTGTCTGTACCCAATGGGAAGTGATAAACATTAACAATATCCCTAATGTGTACAAAGTCTTGGGTATCAAAACCTGCACCTTCTTGAAGATAACCCTCTTCATCACGGTAAGCAATGATAATCGTACCGTCAAGTGCCACTTGCAGTTGTGCATGGAAACGTGTCCATGCAAGATGTTCTGCCATAATCATACCAGCGTGCCTGTAGGTAGGGTCATAATAATTATTCCAGTAGTAGATAACTGTGGCTTGGTCGTCAACACTTAAATGTCCTACAGGAACACCCAAGAATGTCTCTAAAAAGTAAATCATATTGTAAACATCTTCGTCGGCAACCACATTGCCAAGACGATTTGCGTCTACGTCTACAAGAATCATGCGCCTATCCAGCGGACGCACTTGAATAACGTCTTGGATATTGACATACCTGCCCGGCGGTGCAAAACCTGGTCTTGTAATAATTTGAAGCGGGTGCCACATAGACAACGCAGGGTAAATGATTGCCGCCGCCAAAAGTGAAGTAAAGATAATAAACCCTACCAAAAACTTTGGAGAACGAAATGCCTGTTTAACTTGATGAAACATATCGTGACCCCCTTCTATACGTCTTGTTGAGCCGCTTTAATACGCGGGTCAAGCAAGCCATAAATAATTTCAATAAACAAGTTTGCAAGCAAAATCATTATCGTAATAATAAGGGTTGCCGCAGAAATTACAGGATAGTCTCCGCCGCGAATGGACGAAAGCAATGTAATGCCAATGCCGGGATAGCTGAAAACAGTTTCAGCGACAATATTTCCACCCACCATTGCGCCAAGGGCAAAAGCCAGCCCTGTAATTTGCGGAAGCATTGCATTACGGAAAACATATTTGATAATTTTGCTATCTTTAATCCCAAGAAAACGGGCATATTTTACATAGTCAGCATTCAACTCATAAATTGACATAGAGCGCATACCAATAGCTTGCCCACCTATGGTGATAAATACCATTGTCCAGAAAGGCAGTTGATAATGCCGCAGTACACTCATCATAAAATCCCATGAAAAGTGAGGCACCATGTCAAAGGCAAAACCGCCCCCTACAGGAAACCACCCAAGGTTAACGGCAAATAACCAAAGCATTACAATTGCCAAACCAAAAGCTGGCACATTACTGACAAACATCAGCACCGGCATCATGCCCTTATCAAAACCTTTTCGCAGATATGCGGCAATTGCCCCAAGGCTATTACCTAAAATCCACCCGACAATAATAGCGGGTAACTGCAAGGCAAGTGTCCATGTAATAGACTCACCGATAATGTCTGAAACAGGGCGGGGATGTTGTAAAAATGAGGTGCCAAAATCACCTCGCACAACATTACGCAAATAAATCAAAAACTGCATTGGCAATGGTTGGTCTAAACCAAAGCGTTCAATAAATTGCAATTCTACTGCTCTAATGGCTTCTGCGTCTATCACAGCACCATCACCCATTGCTTGAGATACCATTGCCGCAATAGGGTCACCCGGCATTAGGCGCGGCAGGAAGAAATTAAGTGCCAGTGCCACAAAAAGAGTCACCAGATACCATAGAAGCTTCTTGCCATAATACCTTCTATATCCTCGCATAGTTTCACACCCTCACGTAATATTGTGCAGGCAAGCCTGCCCATTACAAATTTAAGATAAAAAAAGTGGCGGGTGTGACTTTTGAATCACGACCGCCACTTCTAAAAGCTACATCATTTTAGCCAAGCAAATTAAATCTTAACGAAGGCGCAAGTTATATAACCCTGCAATACCATACCCCATAACCATCGCATGTGGCGGTACATTTGTACCATCGCCAAATTCTGGGAAACCAGTCCATACAGATTCATTGACTGTGTGGAACATTGCAGGACGGTACATGAGATAAACCACTGGCATTTCAGTAAGCATAATACGGCTAAGTTCTGTGTAAATTTCGATAAGTTCAGCCATATCAGTTACACTTGCAACGGATTCAATCATTGCGTTAAGTTCTGGGTCATACATTCTGTGGAATGCACGGAACGCACGGTCTGCCCCTGGGTCTTCAACATGGAACATGTGGAACGCACGCTGCCATGGGGTTGCCACGCTTGTTTCTGCAACAGATGCCATTAAAATATCAAATGTTCCAAGTTGTTGGTTGTCTATCCAAACAGACATTTCTGTAAAGTTTGTTGTCAGCTCAATACCAATTGCAGCACCTGCGGCGGCAACGATTTCAAGTGAAGCATTCCAATCTGTCCAACCAGCTGGAGCGTTAAGTTGGAAGCTTAAATTGTTCCCTGGTGGGTATTCACGGATGCCATCGCCAGTTGTGTCAACGATACCATGATAGTCAAGCAACGCGTTGGCACGGGCAATGTCTGCATTGTCCCATTGATATGGTGCAAGGCGGGCTTGGTCTATATATGCTGTTTCACCTGTAAAAGGTACAGCAATAGAACGTGGTGCATTTGTAAATGTTGGTGAGTATCCGCTCATGGCAGATGCAATAATTTGCTCATAGTCAATTGCAAAAGCAATGGCTTGACGTACATAACGGTTATTTAAGCCTTCACGCTGGGTGTTAAACCAAATGGTTGGCATTGTGCCAGGCATATAGAATGGAGGTTCATGCAAGAAAGTAGAAACAGGTGCGCCGCCTTCCCACAAGTCCCATACGTTTGACATAAATTGTTGGTTTACGTCAATTTGACCAGCGGCAAAAGAAGCACGCTTTACATCATTATCTGCATAAATATTGTGAACTAAGAAACGCGGTGCAGGAAGGCGACCCCACATGGATGCAGCTTGCCCCCAATAATTATCATCCCGTTCAAGTACGGTCATAAGGTTTGATTGATAAGCCACACGGTATGGCCCTGAACTTGGGAAGTTTTCCCATGCATCTTCACGGAACGCAGTATAGTTGCTACCATGTACAGCCAGTCTGCTTTCAATAAAATCAGCTTGTATGACATAACGCACAGTGAGTGCGCGGTTAACAATGTGTGGATTGATATTGTCTGGATTCATGTGAAACACAACAGTATGGGTATCCACCGCTTCAAAGCTTTCAACAAAAGGCATAAGCTCAAGACCGGTTTCTGTGCCTACACGGCGATGTGTTTCCATGGTGACAACAACGTCTCTGGATGTAACAGGTGTACCGTCATTCCACATTGCATCTGGATTAAGGTTGATTGTTACACTTGTTAGGTCTGCCGCCCATTGTGGCTGACCTGACGCAAGCAATGGATTCATTGCGCCATCAAGAGGATTAAACAAGAAAAGGGTTTCATGCACAGCAACAAAAGGCGCGTTACCTACACCAGGTTGTGCTTGAACAAAAGGATTGCTGGGATTTGCATGGAATGGATTATCACTTACAGGCGCGCCCCAAGCTAGTCCGCCAAAGAAAAGGGTTTCATTACGTGGAAGCACCCCAAGTGGTGTCACTTGTCCATCATCATCAGCTGTATCAGCAGGTTCGGTGTGTGGTGCTGTATCTGGGGCTGGCGTAGCTTCTGCCGTAGCTTCTGTGCCTGTGTCTGCTGGTGGTTCATCATTGCCACCACAAGCTGTCACAATGAGTGCCAGTGTAAGGATAGCAGCGATTAAAAAAAGCATTTTCCTCATAATCAAACTCCTCCTAAGATAAACGTGCAGACATTTTCTAACCCACTGTCATATCTCACAAAAAATACTTGACAATGTAGCTCCCTGCACCTAATATTCACAGTATAGCTTTGTGAAATAAAAATTGCAACAATTATTTTTAGTAAACACTCTTAATTTTTAGTTAATAATTGCAAATCTACCCTATAAGGAGGATATAATAAGCATGGATTATCTAAAAGAAAAACCGTTCAACCTTACAAATGAGGATATTGCATGGGTAAAAAGTACCATGGATGGAATGAGTCCAGAGGAAAAAGTCTCACAATTATTCTGCCTTATTGCTTATGACGCAGAACCTGAAAAATTAGCCAACTTGGCTGCCAATGTGAAGCCTGGGGGGCTTATGTGCCGCCCCATGTCAGGTGCAGAATCAAAAGAAGCTGTGGGCATTTTACAAAAAAACAGCAAAATACCTATGCTGATTGCCGCCAACCTTGAACGGGGCGGAAACGGCATTATGACCGAAGGTACAAGCCTTGGTTCACCCCTTGCCGTAGCGGCTACAGACAATGATGAAATGGCAGCCCGCCTAGGCACAGTTTGCGGGCGCGAAGGCGCAGCCGTAGGCGCAAACTGGGCATTTGCACCCATTATTGATATTGATTATAACTTCCGCAATCCCATCACCAATGTGCGTACCTTTGGTTCAGACCCTGAAAGAGTTAAGCGCATGGGGGTTCATTATGTAAAAGCAGTGCAAAAAGAAGGGGTTGCCGCCTCTATAAAACACTTCCCAGGGGATGGTGTCGATGAAAGAGACCAACATTTGGTTACTTCTGTCAATACCCTAGGCTGTGATGAATGGGATAAAACTTTTGGCGAAGTATATAAAGCCAGCATTGACGCAGGGGCTTTGACTGTCATGATTGGACATATTTCGCTGCCTGAATATTCTAAAAAACTTGTCCCCGATATTAAAGACGCAGACATTATGCCCGCATCTTTAGCCCCAGAAATCACCATCACACTACTCAGAGAAAAACTAGGTTTTAACGGTCTTGCGGTGACTGACGCAACCACGATGGCAGGTATGACCATTCCCATGAGCCGTGAAAAGGCTGTCCCTGCAACCATTGCCGCAGGCTGTGATATGTTCCTGTTTACTAAAAATATGGAAGAAGACATGGCATACATGACCAAAGGCGTGAAAGAGGGTGTGATTACACAAGCCCGTCTTCATGAAGCATTGTCCAGAATTTTAGGGCTTAAAGCCGCCCTTGGATTGCATAAAAAAACCGCCCCAGAACTTATACCCACAGGGGAAGTGCCTCAAAAGGCTGAACATGTACAGTGGTCAAAAGAATGTGCCGACCAATCCATTACCCTTGTTAAAGAGGAAAAAGGTGTACTGCCCCTTACCCCGCAAAAATACAAAAAAGTACTGATTTATCCTATTGAGTCCGAAGCTGGATTTGCCTATTCTGTACGTGTGGGTGCAGTGCAAATGCTGATTGACGCACTGAAAAAAGAGGGCTTTGATGCAGATGTTTACGAGAACTCCAAAGGCTATGAAGGCATGATGGAGAAATTCTCTGAAGTGACTGACAAGTATGACTTGATTTTATATATTGCCAACATGGGCACACGCAGCAATCAAACCACTATTCGTATAGAATGGGCAATGCCCTTTGGCGCAAATGTACCTATTTATATGGAAAGTGTACCCACCGTATTTATTTCTGTGGAAAATCCATATCACCTATTGGATGTGCCGCGGGTTAAGACCTTTATCAACACCTATGCTTCAACAGATACAATCCTTGAGGCATTGATGGATAAACTCACAGGACGTTCAGAATTTAAAGGGAAATCCCCAGTAGATGCCTTCTGCGGCATGTGGGATACCCGTTTATAATAAAAGGAGGAACTACCCTATGGAAAAGAAATATATTCAGCTTTATTCGCTGAAGGATGTCATCTTTAATGATTTTGTTGGAACACTGAAACGCGTAAAAGACATTGGCTACACAGGTGTAGAGTTTTTTGGCGGATTTTTTGGCGAAATGGAAGCCAAGGAACTTAAAAAGCTTCTTGAGGACATTGGGCTTGAGCCAATCAGCGCGCATCTTCACTCTGCACAAATTCCCGATATTATTCCATATGCCGCAGAACTTGGGCTAAAGTATTTAATTGACCCAATGGCGCATTTCAACACCTATGAAGAAGCCCTTGAAATGGCTAAAACATTTAATGAAGTAGGCAAAAAATGCAAAGAAGCAGGTATTCAATTTGGCTATCACAACCACCGTCATGAGTTCCTTGAAAGCCCAGACGGGTACTTGATGGACACCATCATTAAAAACACCAATCCCGATTGGGTTTGTGTAGAATTGGATGTGGGTTGGACAGTTTGTGCAGGGGCAGACGCGGTTGCATTTATCAATAAACATGCAGGGCGCATTAAACTTATTCACGTGAAAGAATGCGGACATGTTGCAGGGGCTGAACCTGCACCAGACTTCTCAAAATTCCCAAAAGACGAAAATGGTCGTCCACAAATTCCACCAGAAGTATTGCAGAAATTACTTGCAGAACTGAAATGGAACTCCCCTGCTGGAAAAGGGCTGATTGACTGGAAAGCAGTAAAAGATGCCGCCCTTGCCCAAGGTGCAGAAGGGTTTATCATAGAGCGGGAATATGACTATGCCAATGATATATGGAAATGTATTGAAGAAGACCACGCATTTATTGCGTCATTGTAAGGTTTAGAATCTCATTATTTAAAATTTCATTATAAATATTAGGAGTGGTTCAAAATGGCTATTAAAGTTGGATTTATTGGTTGCGGATTTATCGCATTGACGAAACACCTTCCTGGAATGTCACAGGAAAAAGATGTAGAGATGGCAGCCTTTTGTGACATTATTGTAGAGAAGGCTGAAAAAGCAAAAAAAGAATTTGGTACATCCAATTCAAAAGTTTATACCGATTATAAAACACTGATTGCCGACCCAACCATTGACGTTATTCACGTACTCACACCCAATGCCTCTCACGCAGAAATCACCATTGCCGCACTTGAAGCGGGCAAACATGTTATGTGTGAAAAGCCAATGGCGGCAACCAGCGCAGACGCTAAAAAAATGCTAGAAGCCCGTGACCGTACAGGCAAATTGCTGACCATCGGCTACCAATACCGTCACTACAATGAAAACCAAGTGGCTAAAAAAGTGATTGACGAAGGCTATCTTGGGGATATCTATTATTCCGAAGCAAGCTATATCCGCAGACGCGGCGTGCCTACATGGGGTGTATTTACAGACAAGGCACAACAAGGCGGCGGCGCACTCATTGATATTGCAACACATGTGCTAGACCTTTCATTGTTTATGATGAACAATTATGACGTGGACTATGTTGTAGGCACATCTTTTGAAAAACTGGGTAAAATGCTTACCCCAGAGCAACAAGGGCAAACCAACATGTTCCGCCATGGTATGCAAGACCCATGGAACAACGAAACCTTTGAAGTTGAAGAGTTTGCCGTGGGTTATATCAAAATGAAAAACGGCGCAGTGATTCACCTTAAATCCTCTTGGGCATTAAACATGGCAGACACTCCTGCACAAGTACTCCTTTGCGGTACAAAAGGCGGGCTTGACACAACGGATAGCCGTGTGCGTCTCAACCATATTGTGGCAGGACAGCAATCCATCACCATGGTGGGTGACAAGGTTGCCCCCTATGTTCCCGGTTTCTCTAGCGGAGAACCCCCTCCATCACTTGAAGCACAATATTGGGTCAATGCCATCAAAGGGGAAGGCGACTTATTTGTCACTGCCGACCAAGCCTATGTGGTCACAAGAATCCTTGAAGCCATATACGATTCATCTAAAACAGGTAAAGCCATTCATTTTTAATGAACAATTTAGGGGCTGTCTTGTAGAGACAGCCCCTTTTTTATGGAGTTGATTTTTTTGTCTATTGCAAAAGAGCCCACAAAGCTGTGGGGTTTTGAATTTATCTTTTTACTCATTGCCAGTTTTATTAACTTTGGCTCATTTGGTATGGCAATACCTATTTTTCCTGGGTATGCAGTAAGCCTTGGGGCAAGTCTTTCTGTTGCAGGTGTGGTGACAGGCATGTTTTCTGTGGTGGCACTGGTTGGGCGGCCTGTTTCGGGGTTGATGGGGGACAGGCTTAACAAAAAACATTTACTGATTATATCCGCTGTACTCAACGGGCTGATTACGATTTTATATGTATTTGTGCCAAGTATTGCATGGGTGATTCCTGTACGCTTCTTACAGGGGCTTGCTTTTTCTGTTAATGGCACTATTGCTTTTGCCCTTGGGGCAGAGTTTATTCCAAAGGCGCGCATGGGTGAAGGTGTGGGTTTCCTAGGGGTTGGGCAAATTGTGGGTATGGCAATTGGCCCAAACTTGGGTATTTTTCTTGTATACCATTTTTCTTATCAGTTTAATTTTGCTGTAAGCGGCGGAATCATGATGTTGTCAGGACTTATGGTTTTATTTTTAAAATATAATCCTGTGGCAGATGAAAATAAGGTCAAGCGGTCTTTTAAGTTGAAAGATTTGGTTGCGGTTGAGCTTTTGCCTAATGCTTTATTTGCAGGTACATTTATGTTGGGCAATGGGCTGACCACTTCATTCTTGGTGTTGATGGGGGTTGAGCGAGGCATTGAAGGGGTGGGTATTTTCTTTGTGGTGAATGCCATAGTTGTATTGCTCACCAGACCCCTTGCAGGGCGGCTGATTGATAAAAAAGGCGTGGCTTTTGTTGTGATTCCTGGCTTTTTAATTACGGCTGTATCCATGCTTTTTATTGGCTTTGCATTGCACGTGGCGTTTATTGCAGGGGCGGCTGTATTGTTTGCCCTTGGAGCAGGTACGTCCATGCCTGCCATTCAGGCAGATTGCTTAATGCGCCTTGGCAAGCAAAGAAGTGCCGTGGCTACAGGCACTTATTTAATAGGGCTTGATATTGGCATGACCATTGGCCCTGTGGTAGGGGGCATTATGGCAGACGGGCTTGGTTTCCGCACAACCTTTGTTAGTGCCGCAGGACTTATGTTTATTGGATTTTGTATGTATCTGCTGTATAAGAAAATAAGCAGAGTAAAATGAGATATTTAAGATGATATGCCATCACCAACACGCTTGATGAGATGGGTACGACCAAATCAAACAAGCTAGTCTTCCTGTTTCGGCTCCACACGCGAAAGAAATAATCGACTTTTTGGGAGACATCGTCAATTAAAAGACTTGAAAGAATCAGTGAGGTTGGTGTATAATCGGTGAATCGTGGTGGCAGGTTAACCTGTGTATGTTGGGTGATGGCGTTGTTTACATCATCCTGCATATGTCAATTGGAGGCTAGACCAATTGGACACTGCGATTTTTTTATTGCTCACTGACAAAATACATTTTATCATAACTTGTTCATCATGGGAAGATGTTTTTAATTTAATATTTTCTTTCCAGTGATATTTACACCAATGAGACAAAGGGTAATCACCATACCTGCCCCAAGCAATACCCACCACGCAGGAATATAGTTGCCTAAAATGTCAAAGGAAATCCCCATGGCAGGGGCGGCAAAGGCTGCGCCAAAAGCCATAATCATAGACAGTATGCCCAAAATACTTGTGAAGTCTTTTTCCCCAAAGTATTTTAAAATAAAAATGTTGATAGGCACAGAAAAACCAGTGCTTGCCAGCCCAAAGAACACCCCATGCAACCAAGGCATGACAGGATTTAAAGCAAGGAGTGCAAAAATAGGCGCGAGTATAAAGAAAATGCCCAGAGACACCCCGCCTACAAAAGTACCGAATTTATCAAATACATATCCCATAAAAATTTTACCCACAGTCAACACAAGCATTGCCAGTGAAAACACGGCAGAATACACTGCCGTTGGATAACCAATATCCCCAAGATAGGGGGCAGTGTGGGCAGTGGGTGCGGCAGATGCCATGGCAATGAGCAACAAGGCAATGGTCAAAAACCAAAATGTTGGTGTTTTGCGGGCTTGGGGCAAGGTAATGCCTTTTAAACTGTGTGCATCCACAGGCTGTGTAGTGTCCTTTTCATTGGCTTTCTTATAGGGTGTTAGCCCCATATCTTCGGGCTTTTCTTTGATAAGCAGTAAAATGGTCGGGACTAAAATTAAAATAGAAGCCATGCCTGAAAAACGGAAACCCCAACGCCAGTCAAGCACGTCAATAATGCCGCTAACCATGGGAACCATCACTGCCGCGCCTATACCACTGCCTGCAAAGGCAATGCCAAGGGCAAGCCCTCGTTTGTCTTCAAACCAGCGGTTTATCAATATGGCAATCATCATAAAGTGGGCGGCATTCATAAACATGCCGTTAATCACTGCAATGAAATAAAAGTACCAAATATTTGCGGCAAATGAGTATCCTATCAAAGACAAGCCACTCATCACCGTGCCAATAATCATAATGCGCCGAATGGGAAACCGTGCCGCCAACTTGCCATAAAAGGGAAGCAATGCCGCCCCCACCAATATTACAATGGTACGGAAAAAGGTAAACTCCCCACGGGAAAGCCCTAAATCTTCTGTCACAGGGCGAATAAAAATACTTGCCGTATTGTGAAAGCCAATGCCTGCCGCCGCAATCAACACACTGGCTACAACGATGTACCAACCGTAAAATACTTTCTTTTTCATGGACTATCCGCTCCGCTTCTGGGCTTATTATATACTTTTGACATATAGATTGCTATAATCTAAGAAAAAATGCGCAAAGGGGTATGATTATGGACTATGTAAAGCTTGGGCGTTCTGGCATGGATGTGTCAAAAATTTGTCTTGGCTGTATGAGTTTTGGTTCTGCGGAGTCTGGGTTTGGCAAGTGGCTTTTGAATGAAACAGACAGCCACGATATTATTAAACGCGCCCTAGACCTTGGCATTAACTTTTTTGACACGGCAAATTGCTATGGTTATGGCACAAGCGAAGCGTATCTTGGGCGGTCACTTAAAAAACTTGCCCACCGTGATGAAATTGTTGTGGCTACAAAAGTGTTTATCCCCATGAATGATAAGCCTAATGGCAGTGGGCTTTCACGCAAGGCGATTATGAGTGAAATTGACAACAGCCTAAAGCGTCTTGACATGGACTATGTGGACTTGTACATCATACACCGCTGGGATTATAACACACCCATTGAAGAAACCATGACTGCCCTTCATGATGTTGTAAAGGCAGGTAAGGCGCGGTACATTGGCGCGTCATCTATGTTTGCGTGGCAATTTTCAAAAGCGCAATTTACAGCAGAAAAACATGGACTGACCCAGTTTATTTCCATGCAAAATCATTATAATTTGATGTATCGTGAGGAAGAGCGGGAAATGATGCCTTTATTATTAGACCAAGGGGTTGCGTCTACACCCTACAGCCCCCTTGCGTCTGGACGGCTTTCCCGAGGGGCAAATGCAGACACTGCCCGTACAAAAGCAGATGCCATGCAAGTTAGAAAATATGGCTCTACAGAGGAACAAGACCAAATCATCATCGACCGTGTGGCAGAAATTGCAGAAAAGCATGGTGTCACCCGCACCCAAATCGCACTGGCGTGGATGTTAAATAAACCGCCTGTAGTCACCCCTATTATTGGTGCGACAAAAATTGCCCATTTAGAGGACTCTGTAGGTGCAATTCATGTAAAGCTGACCCAAGAAGAAATGGCTTACCTAGAAGCATCCTATATACCCCATAAAATGTCGGGGCCTCTTTATCCTGAAACGGATTGGATTCATGGAGTGAAATAAGACAGCCCTAATATAAAAAAGAGATGTTGCCCATATTTGCGCACCATCTCTTTTTTTAATTCTGTGTTACTTTCCAACGTTGGTAATGCTTGCTTTAAGTTCAAAAAAGCTTTTTAGCTGTGCGTGTAATGCGTCTTTAAGCAACTTCGCATCGGTCGCACTGCTACGTGAATGGGTGTATTCTTTCATCACTTCTGCAAAAAAGTCACGCTCTTCTTGATTTAGGGAATTGGCGGCAATGTCAGATATCGTATTAAAATCCCCTGTGACAGGGATTTCTACTTTGCGCGCATCACCATAGATTAAATAATCTGATGTGAGGTTAAATGTGTCACAAAGTTTCTGACATAGAGAAAGTGTTACGCCCCGTTGACCGTATTCAATCAAACGCACATGAGATGGTGTGATATCTAAAATTTCAGATAAACGGTCTACACTAATATCCATCTCTCTGCGCAATGTTCTTATACGAACCCCTACTTCTTTATCAAGATTCGACTTGTTTGCCTTCCGCACTGACCGACGTGCAAGCTTTGCCCTTACTTCATTTTGCATAAGTTAACTCCTATACTTATATATTTAAAAACCATTAACTGTATTTTATCTTATTTTTCGACAATCTGTCAACACCTAATGATTCTGAAAATACACTATAGATTTCCTCAAAAAAAGCGGCTTTCGCCGCTTCTTTTTTTTAATGATTATGCGTTAAGTTCTAAATATCTGCCAAATACCCAGCCTGTGAGTTCGCCAAGTTGGATTCTGTGCCATACATGGGTTGTACCTACAGACTCAAGTACAGTCACAACATCATCACGGCGAAGTACGCCAACAGGGGTTGCGTCAGAAGAAGCATTGGCGCGGACATTCAAATACCATGCATTCACCACTGTACCTGTGCCTGATGGTGCAGGTGCTTCAACAGCAACAGGGATTTCTTCCACAACAGGTGTTTCTTCTACTATGGGTACTTCTTCTACTACAGGTGTTTCTTCTACTTCTTCAATGGATTCAACTTCATATTCGTACTCATACTCTTCAAGTCCTTCAATGTCGGCTGGAAGGGTTACGATGTCTTGGAAATTTCCGCCTGCACGATGTTGTAAAGTTTCAATCATTGCATCACGAAGCAACATCAATCCAAACTCTTCCCAAATGGTTGAGTCTGTTGGCACGTCTGTCCATGCTACCAAAGAACCATCAGCCAATAGTGCAAAGGGCTCTGAAATAAATGTCATGCCCAATGCATCACCATGATTGTTGCCAGGGAATGGGAAACGGTCGCCACCATTTGAGCCAAATCCGCCCCAAATAAAGTTAGAGCCAATCACACGGTAAATAGTATCATCATCATTGATAGGTTCGCCATTTGCAAAATACCATGTATATCTTGGACGTGCCACGCCGCCATACACAAAGTCGTCAACACGCTCACCCCGCACTGCTCCTGAAACCACCGCAGGCTGTCCTCCATTAAGTCCAAATTCAGGAGGATCCATGGTTGCACCGCCAGCTTCCATGCTCATAAGTGTTACAAGGTCACGCCCATACATTTCAAACAAAAGGACTGCATTATTAAATGGCATGGTGGCAATCATGTCTAGCATGGTTACATCGTCACCAGCTTCCCAGTGCCATGGACCCATGTTGCGCCATCCGCCAAAGTTGGATATATATACCCAGTCGTTGAGTACAGTATTTGTCCAATCTGCGTCGGTGGTATTGCGTATGACGTGGTTTTGCACAAGCTCTGTAACCCATTGATTTCTGTGGTTACGCAATACTGTATTGTCTTCAATGCCTTCCGGTGCGCCTGGTGTACCACGTTGTCCTACAACTTGGTTAAGGAATGTGCCAGCTTCGTCCCAAAATAAATCTACTTGGGCAGATACTGCATTGTACACTGCTTGTACATTGTCATTTTGGAAAGCATAGTGGGTGTGGAAGTTCAAAATAGAATATGGGTTAGGTTCGCCATCTATATTGGCTGGGCCTGTCATTTCGCTTCTTACTTCACTTATCATGTTACCGTCTTCGTCAAAGAAGAAGGATAAGCGTCCTAGTGTGCGCCCGTGCCAGCCTGCTTCAGCCAACATTGTGCCATTGACGGTACGGTTGGTCACAAGATGGGTGTGTCCTGCAATAATTGCATCAAAACCATCCACAAGGTGTGCAAGCACTTCGGCTTCTGCACCATGTCCACCACCTGTACCCATGTGGGTCAAGGCAACAACAGCCCCTGCGCCGTAATAGTCTCTTAAATGCTGGATAAGCACTTCAATATCATTGACCCATGCTTCGTTAAAGTTGTCTGCAAAAGCCACTTCCCCGTCAGACATGTATGCACCAATAGTAGGTGTGCGAAGGTCAAAATTGCTAAGGATTGCATTGGATACAAGATGAGACATACCACTGGTCATTAGCCCAACCATTGCCACAACTGCGCCGTCACGCTCAATGATTGTATAGGGCTGAACCCAGTCAGGATGGTCATTGGTACCAGCAACAAAAAGGTCTGCTGCCAGGAATGTAATACTTTCACCAAATTCACTGGCACGCTCTACAGAGCCAAAGCTAAATTCATGATTGCCAAGGGAGGAATAATTCACACCAAGGAAATCGTAAAGCCATACTGTAGGCTCACCCATTAAAAAGTTGGATACAGGATGACCATGGTAGTTATCTCCACCAGCAACCATAACTACATTGTCACGGTTGGGGTTTTGGCTTGCCCAAAACTCAGAAAACGCTGCAAACAATGCCGCGCCTGGGTCTGACGCACTAACAAAGCCGTCAATAAAGCCATGATAGTCCGCATGATGCAAAATATCAATGCGGGTTGCATACTCTGGATACGCTTCCGCTCTGGCTGTCATTGGCACGGCGAAGATTCCCAACGCCATTACGCCTGCGGTCAGCAGTGCGGCTACTTTACGAAGTGGATTTTTCATGTACAAACCTCCTATAAGAGATTAAGTTTAGTCTCAACTTATGTCGAGCTATGCAGATAATATCATGTTCAATTTCTGTGTGCAAGACAAAATCATTAGAATTTGATATAATCGTAACATCTTTGCCGTAAAAGGGGGAATTTTGTTTTGACTACACCAGCAACTTGCGCATAGCAAAGGCTATTGCGTTTAAATAAAAAACCTACAATAGCCTTTGCTTTCCTAAAGGAAAAATTTTTTAGGAGGGCAATATGCGCTATGTCAATGCGCAGGATATCTTCCCTGAAGACATCCTCGCACTTATGCAAGAATACACGGACGGTGCGTATATATACATCCCTCGGAAAACGCGTAAACAATGGGGCGAAAACACAGCCTCAAAAACCAAAACGCGGGAACGGAATAAAGAAATATACGCCCGCTATCAGTCTGGCAAAAAAGTAACAGAACTCGCCATAGAGTATTTTTTATCAGAAAAAAGCATTCAAGGTATTATCACAAAAGAGAAAAAGCTGAATCTTGTTTCAGAATAGTCTTTCAGGTAGCTCATGCGTCAGGTTGCGGTTTATGATTTCATTGGTGATAAAAATGAATCATAACGAAGTAACTTGGCGCATTTTTCCGTTAAACACCCCAACAATTATCCGTCATTGCAGTAAATGCAACCGCAAAATGGATTTTTATTGCAGTGAAAAATTCCGCACAAACAGCAATCAAACCCGTTCAGACATTTGGCTGATTTACAAATGCGAAAAATGCGACACAACCTTAAAACTAGCCATAAAAAAAGGCATAAAGCCCAGTGACTTGCCAAAAGAACGATTCGACAAGTTTACAAACAATGATGTAGCACTGGCATGGGAATACGCCTTTAACTGTGATTTTTTAAAAAATCACAACTGTGTCATAAACTATGCCAGTGTAAAATATCGCGTAGATGGCATTGAATCCATTGACTTAGAAAAGCCTTTATACATTCATTTGAAAAGTGACTTTGTTTTTGACCTCAAGTTAAGCGGTTTTTTGGCAAGTACATTAAACCTTTCTGTAACCAAAATAAAAAGGCTTGCCGAAATGGGAAACATTACGACAAACCCTGAATGTAATATTGCAAAACATAAAATTAAATCTGATATGGAAATTTTAATTCATACACTTAGCTCACCTCTATTACAGCCCCTCCTGCTGAATGAACCCGTCCAATAACCACAGCATCCACATTGGCTTCATGCATGTTAATCATCAATTTTTCCAAATCCACTTCGGGAATAGATAACAACAACCCACCAGAGGTTTGAGGGTCAAATAATATTGCCCGAAGGGGTGTAGGCACATCTGCGGCAAACTTTATTTTTTCGCCCAGATATTCCTCATTGCGTTCTGCGCCGCCAGGAATAATGCCTTGGTCAGCCAAAAGATACGCCCCGTCAAATATGGGTACAGCACTAGCGTCTATTGCAAGTGTACAACCACTGGCTTCTGCCAATTCGCTGGCATGACCCAGAAAACCAAAACCTGTAATATCAGTACACGCATTCACCCGTGTTTTTGCCGCCGCATCACGGGCATATTTATTGAGAGTTGCCATAGACACAATGGCTTCTTTAAAATCTTCTTGGGTAATCATGTCGCGCTTGGCGGCGGTGGCAATAATCCCATTCCCCAGCGGCTTGGTTAGCACCAGTACATCACCCACTTTTGCACCTGCATTGCTCCAAATCTCACTAGGGTCAATACACGCGCTGACGCACATGCCATATTTCGGCTCGGCATCTTCTACAGAATGCCCCCCTGCAATGACTGCACCTGCTTCGCGTACTTTTTCTGCCCCCCCTGCAAGAATTGCCGCAACATCTTCTGGTGGTAAACAACTGGGTACACAAAAAATATTCAATGCAATATTCGGAGACGCGCCCATTGCATACACATCTGACAAGGAATTTGCCGCCGCAATTTGCCCATATTGATAAGGGTCGTCAACAATCGGCGGAAAAAAATCCACCGTTTGAATCAGCACCAAGTCGTCGCGCAATTTATATACACAAGCGTCATCACGGGTGTCAAACCCAACAAGCAAACTTGCGTCATAGTTCTGTGGCAAAGCTTTTAACATTTCAGATAGAGCCCCCGGCCCTAGTTTAGCTGCTCAACCCGCTTTTGCTGACATATGGGATAAACGTTGTTTTTCTCTAGCCATCATTCAACACTCCTTTCGATTTGAGTAAGGACGCTGTCCCTACCACCTTATCACGCCAGCGGACAAAGCCCGTTTACGCTATAAAAACGCCCGAAAATCATCGGGCGTATCATTTTTGGCGGGAATATGTGGGAATCGAACCCACCTAAGCAGCGACTAACCACTCTCACAGGTTTTGAAGACCAGGGGGCACACCAGCACCCATCTACTCCCAAAGAAAACATAGGAAGAAGTCAATTGTACGAGTATTATAAATAAAAGTCAAATATAATTCACAAAATTATCTTTGCGCGGTGCTGCCATTGGCAGTGATTCTGACGTGTAGCCAAGCACAAGTACATATAGGGGGTCATAGTTTTCTGGAAGTTCTAAGTCTTTTCTAAACCCATCACCATATTCAGTTTCAAGTGCAACCAAAGCAGTTTGTACGATACAGGTTTGTATGCCTAGACTTTCTGCCGCATACAGCATATTCATCATCCCAACAGCACAGTCAGCCATTGCCGATTTTGAGTCTTTTTGCCCAGAAATAAAAATGGCGCATGGTGAATGGTAGAAATAGTGAAAGTCGGGTGCTACCAACCATGGTTGGGCTTCCACTAACGCGGCTTCTTTTTCAGGCAAAGCGTCTCTTGCAACTTCTGCAATTCTATCAAGCAAAGACTTTTTTTGCACGACTGTAAAATGCCAAGGTTGACCATTCCACGCGCTGGGTGCGTGGCGGCCTGCTTCTAAAATTGTAGCCAAATCAAGGGCATCTATTTTGGTTGGTTTATAATCCCTTACAGACCTTCTCTCATGAATCATCTTTAGCACTTCATTCATTTACGGTTTCCTCCAAAGCAATTTTATTTTTTAATATATTTATGCATTTTTTCTAAAACCATACTAATATCAATGGGCTTACTCACATGGTCATTCATGCCTGCTGCCTGACATTTTTCAACGTCTTCTTTAAATACATTGGCTGTCATGGCAACAATTGGAATGGTGCGGGCTTTTGGCATTTCCATTGACCGAATCTTGCGTGTTGCCGTAAGCCCGTCTAACACAGGCATTTGAATGTCCATAAAAATAAGACTGAACTTATATGGGTCTGTACTGAAAAGTTTAATGGCTTCCTCGCCATTTTCTGCTTCTACAATATCAACCCCTGTACCCTCAAGTAAAGATATCACCACTTCCCGATTTATTTCTATATCTTCAACCAGTAAAATCGTTTTGCCTGTAAAATCATGGGCTTTTAATATATGAAACTCATTGTTTGAAGTCATTAAAAGGGGTATTTTTTGCGCAGGGTTTGCAATCCCTGTTTTTGCTTGAATGGTGAAAAAAAATTCTGAACCATTGTGCAGTGTAGACTGAACATCAATGCTTCCATCCATAAGTTCTACTATTTTTTTTGATATGGCAAGACCTAAGCCTGTACCGCCATATTTGCGGGAAATACTATTATCAGCTTGAGAAAACGGTATAAATAAGTTTCCTAGTTGTGTTTCAGATATGCCAATGCCGTTATCCTTCACCGAAAAATACAATGTATTATCTTCACCGTCCGTGCTGGCAAGTGTTGCTGTCAGGGTAATTGTCCCGCCAATAGATGTAAATTTTAAGGCATTGGTAAGCAAATTCACTAAAACTTGGGCAAGCCTTTGCTCATCACATAAAATAGTATTTGGAATCAAAGGGTCACAAATGACTTTATAGGTGATATGTTTCTCTTCAAATTTATATCTTAACATGTTGGAAATGCGCTCAATCATGGTCTTAAAATTAAATTCCACAGGGGATAGTACTAATTTGTCTACCTCAATTTTTGACATGTCAAGAATATCGTTAATAAGACTAAGCAAATGTGTGCTGGACTCTTCAATTTTTTCCATACAATAGTGGATTTTTTCAATATCTTTTGCTTCACGGGCGATTGCCGTCATGCCAATCACCGCATTAAGGGGGGTGCGTATTTCATGGGACATATTTGAAAGAAATTCAGACTTTGCAGTGCTTGCACGATTGGCAGTATCAATGGCAGTGTGCATATCTGTAATATCATAAAGCCTTAGTGCAGTACCTATGCTTACCCCATGATTATCAATCAAAGGCATTCCATTGACAGCATACACATGAGGGGTTCCTGTATTATGAAAATCAATGGACTGATGTTTGGTTAAAGGATGAACCCCATCATTGACTTCATCCAAAATATCTGAAATATCGCCTAATGCTTTGTAGTGTATATATGGCATAAGGGCGGATTTATAGGGTTTGCCAGTAATAACGCTAAAATCAGGAATATTTGCAATATTTAAAAACACTTTAGACGCATAAACCAAGCACGATTCATTGTCTAAAATAATAAGAACCGTTGTAGAGTGTTCGCGGGCAATTTCAAGATAGTAACGCTCTTTTTCTTTGAGTGACAATTTTCTTCACCCCCTTATCTTACATCAATATAAATTTATGCTAACTATTCCTTATAAGTTCTAAGATTTTGACATAGAATCCCTCACACGTCAATATGTGTTACATCCTCATGTACTAAAATATTATTGACGGCGTACACGCTTTCCTTTAATATATTCTTTGGAAAAAGTCTCAACAGAAATGAGGAAATTTTTTCATATGAAAAAACTAAAGCCCAGCAAATATGCTATTTTTTTCATCCTTGTTACCCTTTCCATGATTGGCATGGTTTTATTTGGGCTTCACTCTCTTGTTGACTTTGGGCTTAACCAAAATGTAGGGGTGTCTTTCCCTACAGGACGTGTACTTGAAATTGTCCATGACCAGACAACGGTACATGAAAGCGGACTGCGCATGGGGAGACAAGATTTAATCGTTGAACTTTTGACAGGGACACATCGGGGGCGTATTGTTGAAGCAACCAATACCCTTTTGATTGGAAATTCTGTTTATGCCCAAGTGGGGCAAAGGCTTGTTATTTATTTTGAGGAGTCACCAAATTCTGGGCATTATTTTGCAAGAGTACATAGTTATGAGCGGGCAACGGCGATTTACGCCATTGTCCTCTTTTTAATTGCACTTTTGGTGGCTGTTTTTGGCAAGTCTGGATTACGGTCTGCCTTTTCACTGGTTTTTACTTTTGTAGTGATTATTTTCTTATTACTTCCCCTTATCACCATGGGCTGGCCGCCAGCCTTGCTTACTTTTGGACTGGCTTTTATTATTGTGTCTGTGTCTCTTATCTCTATTATGGGATTTGAAAGGAAGACTTATGTAAGTATTGCAGGGACGACGATTGGTATTGTCTTTTATGCATTATTTTATTTCATTCTTGGATACGCGTTAAATATCACAGGGTTTAATGTTGAAGCCATTAGCACCCTTGTGGTGATTGATTTTAATGTTGGACTCAGTGAGTTATTGTTTTGCGCTATATTGATTGCATCGTTGGGTGCTGTCATGGATGTTTCTGTTTCTCTTAGTTCTGTTATTGCAGAGCTAAGTGACGCGAACCCCCAAATGGATTTTAAAAATCTCTTCGCGTCGGGCATGAAAGTTGGGCGGGATATGATTGGTTCATCTGCAAGCACCCTTATTCTAGCTTTTACAGGCACGTTTTTTATATCACTCTTGTTGTTTAGACTAACCAATGTGAATTACAACATGCTTATTAACCGTGCGGATATTGCTATTGAGGTTTTGCGGGCGGTATCTGCTTCGGCGGCAATGATTTTATGCGCACCTGCTACGGCAGTGATTGGCGCATGGGTTTACACTAAGGTAAAAACAAAGTAGGTATTTTCTGCGGGGAAATCCCCAGTGAATATAAAAAATTCCTAAAGGAGTTGTTTTACAATGGCTAAAAAACGCATTATGGCTATGCTGATGGCTGTGACCATGGTACTTTCCATGATTCCAGTCCTCTCATCACAAGCCGAAGAAGCCGTCGATAATGCAATCGGCGCGGTAGTTGCACCTGTTACAGGGGAAAACTACAGAAACTTAGGGCTTACCCCCGGTGCAACCGTTGAAGAAATGCGCTTCACATGGCATTCTGGTTCACGGACAGGCAGTATCATCATTACCGACCCTGCAAATCCATCTTTCCGCCGCGAACTTCCCTCTACAGGCCGTCCGCTGGAGGCACATCAAGGCACCGAACCCATGGGTGCAGACACAGATATGTTCCCCGGCCGCCCTGGTTACATCTACTATGTTCACCAAGTCGCAGTGTATGACTTAAACCCTGAAACACTTTACAATTATGTTGTAACATGGGCAGGAGGCAGTTCTGCTACTAAAAGTTTCCGCACAGGGGGCGGCGATGCTTTCGCTTTCCTTATTGCCGGAGACCCTCAAATTGGTGTAGGCAATCAGTCTCTTGCCCTTGACGGTGAAGGCTGGATTGACACACTTGACGTTGCAGTTTCCGCATACCCACATGCAGAATTTGTGCTTTCTGTAGGCGACCAAATTCACACAACTGCTGGCAATGTAGAAGTGGCACAAGCACGTCATGACTGGATGTTTGGCGCAAGTCACTTGGCAAGCTTACCGCTTATGCCTGTGGTGGGCAACCATGACGGCAGTGGGCTTGGCAACACAAACAGTAGACTTTGGCCAATGCACTACAACATTCCAGATACATCTGAAAACGTACTGCGTTTCAATAACCAATTTTACACCCAGTTTGATTTCTGGAGCCGTTGGGGTAACGCGCTGATTATCCAACTGGATTCTAACACAACAACATGGGTTAATAGTGTAGGCGGTCAAGGGCGTTTAGAGTTTATGGAAGATGCCATTGCTACCAACAGCGACGCTGATTGGATTATTGTCACATTCCACCATCCTCCCTACTCTGTTTACCGCGCATCCAATGACACTACAAAAATTCAAATTATTCAAAACTGGATACCTGAATTTGAGCGTCTTGGTGTAGATGTTGTGCTTGGGGGACACTGTCATGTGTACAGCCGCACACATCAAATGATATCCAATGTACCACAGCCAGACCAACAATGGCTTAATGCCGCAGGGCAAATCCGCCAAGATGAAACAGGAATGCAGTATCAAGCGGTTTTAGACCCAACTGGTATTGTTTACTTTGCATTTAACTCTGCCAGCGGCAGCGGTTACTACAATGTAACCCAAATGCCACGTAACTACATTGCAGCGTATAACCAAAACTTCCGCCGCAATTTCTCCGCAGTAAACGTTACACCACATACCCTTGAAATTGCAACGTATCAAGTAAACAATGATGGTTCTCACACCCTTATGGATGTTTACACTATTGTACGTTCTGTTGACGGTGCTGTGCCTGAGGGTTACACATTCCGTCAGCTTGGCGCAGATGTCATGCAAAGAATCACCGACCCAGCACCAAGCGTTGGCAATCTTCACGGCGTAGAAGCCACTCCAGAGGGGCTTCGTCTTCCAGAAACCGTTGGTGTTGAAACAGACTTGCTTAACAATGACGGTGGAAATACAGTCACCATCCGCAACCCAGGTGGACAATACGGCAGAAATGTACGTAGTCAACGGGCTGTTGTCACTTGGGATGTTGAAGGTTCTGACTTTGACCCAGCGTACACAGGAGAGCAAAACTTCACCGTTTATGGCGTAGTTGAAGCCCTCCCTGCAACCATTATCAATCCAAACAACGTATCACTTGAAGTATCCATTGAAGTTCACGTGTTTGCTTATGGAGACGGCCCACCGCCAATTCCACCAACCATTCCAGTTTATGACGCAAACCAAGCCGATTACGGCACACCTGTTATGGTTGCAGGTTATGTAACGGCAGTGCTTCGTAACGACCGTATTAAAATTCAAGATTCAACCTCACCATGGGGCGGCATTTTTGTTACTGCCAATGAGCCTGTAGACCATTACCTTGGACAATGGGTTATCGTTGAAGGCACAAGAAGCTATCAATGGGCGCAAAATTCCATCGGTGGTGCAACAGTTATTGCACACCCTGACACAACACTTGTGCCACTAACCCCTGTTTTGCTTCCTTTAGGCGTATTTGGTAATGAAGATTTTTCTGAATGGAACTCTATGCTAGTGTCTTTCTATGCAGAACTGACTGCCCTTGACCCCGAAGGATTTGTTCACAATATTAGTGGTGACGGTGTTTCCATCACATTGCAAGCTGACCTTAGTGACAGCGGATTACAAACAGGCGACATGATACGTGTAGACCGTGCCATCGTTCACTGGAGAGCAGACCTTGAAGCCGAGCGTATGCACACAGACTGGTATATCGGCGGTGTTGTTCGTGCAGCAGATGAACCACTGACTGTGGCAGAAGCCAACATGCGCACAACAGATGATGAGGTCATTGTACGGGGAATCGTTGTCAACTACTATGATACAAGCCCTGGCAACCGCAATGCTTTACACTTGCAAGACTATGATTCACGCACACCACTTTCTGGTATTTTAGTTCGTGGCCCTCTTGGCTTTGCAACAGATGAAATTGTTGGCAGTGAAATTATTGTAGTAGGTGTTCGCAATGGCGACCAAGTGGGTAGTGGTTTTGGAGAAATTGAAAACATTACCATCACAGGACCAGAAGCCATTACAATTATTGACCCTAACCCACCCCAGCCTACACCTGTTGTGATTGATAACTTACTACAGCTTCGCGGCGGTGCATACAGGTCTATGCTTATTTCCATTGAGGGAATCCAGCTTACAACAGACCTACTCTTTGGCGGCCCCGGCGGCGACCGTCCAAATTACTTGCTATACCGCCCATATGGTTCTGGCGACTATCATTTTGTAGTAGCCTGTGGCATTGACGGCTGGCACTTGATGGCTGGCATTTATGAAGGCGCGGACATTGACGGCGGAAGCTATCTAACCATTCACCGTGCAGCCGTTCACTGGTGGCAGGCAAGAAATGAAGTACAAATTCGCTTGATTGACCCTACAACAGACGTGGAGTTATTTGTTCCCGAAGCATAATATGTAAAGTGTAAAACCAAAAAGGGACAGTTCTTTATCATGATAGATAAAAGAACTGTCCTTTTTTTGTTCAAAAGAACTACATTTCTATAATCATTTCATTTTCCATGGCTAATGTATTCGCGGGAATAAAACCATCTTTCATTGCCATATTGCATAAAATTCCTCCGTTCCCCAAATAGGGGACAATGTCAATGCTATTTGCATAACCTTTACATGTCACATCTTTATCTCTTGAGACATACAATGCAAACAGGCATGTACTACACAGCCTAACAACACTTAAATTCAGGAGGATTCCACTATGTCTTTACCTCAATTTCCAACAACCCCACCATCTTTGACAAGAGATGATGCCATTAACCAGATTCTATCTTCTATAGCCATGGAAGAATTAGGTCTAAGCCATATTATCAATGCTGAAGGTGAAAAGCTCCAATATGTACTTGGTACACTTTCCGGTATTCCCGGCCCAGAAGCCACAATCGAAGATATACTCAACGTAAACTCAAGCGTACAAAAAATGCTTCAAACCGCATCACAAAGCCAAATGTCCCTTTCTAACAAAATGTCTGACGCTTTAAGTGCTTCAACAATGCAAGGCCCAACAGGTGCTACTGCGCCGTTAATATGTACACAACATTTCACTGTAGTTTAAATCTATCGTTACCGCGCCGTCTTCATGCACCCATATCCTATCAATCAATGCGACAATAATACCCCTGCTTAACGTCTGTATATTACGATACTTTAAAAAATCAGCCAAATAAGGATGGGCAGAGCCAGTATCATCTGCCAGCCCTTGTATTGCTTCGGTTAAATAGGCAATATTTTGTTCAAGCTGTTGTAGTTGCTCCGCCACTTTGCTTTTCAAACGGCGGTATTCCTCCTTGGTAATGTCTCCGCTTTTCCAGTCCATATACAAACTATCCGCCACATCATTATGTTGGTTTAATTGCTTTTTTGCGGTTTTTAATGCATTGGTTAATTGGGTAGATTCATTGTGGGCAGAAGGCGCGTTGTGAATATGTGCCATGACCTGTGAAAGATTATCTATCAACCTAATATGCTTGCGAATGACAGTTAAAACAATATGCTCCAGCTTGTCAAGACGGATAGCGTGTTTGGTGCAAATTTTCTTATCCTCATATGACCTGCAAAAGTAATATACATATTGACGCACTGTTTTTCTGTGCATCGCCTTTTGACAATCTGCACATCGCACAAACCCAGAAAACATGTGAACTTCTTTTTGCGCGTTGGCAGTACGTGTGTCACGTGCGTGTAAAGCCTGTGCCTTGTCAAAGGTTTCCTTGTTTATGATTGCCTCGTGGGTATTGGGTACGACAAACCATTCACCCTCCGGCACATTGACTTGGGTATGGACTTTATAGCTTATGACACGGTATTTCCCTTGCACCATTAAGCCAATGTACATTTGATTTTGTAGTATTCTGGCTACGGTGGCAGATGTCCACATGCCATCATTTACACTTGTATTTGGGTTTTGATATTTCAGCCCCCCTTTACGCTTATACTCGGCAGGATTGGGTACGCCCATTTGATTAAGTCTTTGGGCTATACCTCTTTTGCTATAGCCTTTGTTCACAAACCAGTCAAAAATATTTCTTACCACTTGGGCAGCATTTTCATCTATCAGCAATTTGTTTTTATCACTTGGGGACTTTTTCAGCCCATATGGGGCAAATGCACCAATAAACTCCCCTCGTTCCCGCTTCATTTTAAATGTCTTACGGATTTCTTCTGATGTTTGGGCGGCAAACTGCTCATTAAACATTCCCCGTATAGGCACTTCAAGACCACTTGCAGAGCGGGGATTTTTATAATTGTCAATAAAAGGCGCACTTAAATTGATAAAGCGTGCGCCATGTGCAGGTATAAATTCTTCAAGAAACTTTTGCTGGTCAGCAAGATTGCGAAAACCCCGTGCCAAAGATTTTAGTATCATGCAATTGATTGCTTTGCTTGCGATACATTTTTCCAAACGCTGAAATTCTGGACGCTGTTTATCTGTGCCTGTCAAGCCGTCATCGGCAAAAACATCCACAATAATAAATGTGCCTGCTTCAAAATACCCATCCACAAAATCCCTAAGGATTTTTTCCTGATTCACAATGCTTTCGCTTTCATGTGCATTCCCATCTTCTTTTGATAATCTAATGTATAAGCCAATTTTCCACAAAGGTTCAGCAGGTGCATGATTCTCTCTGTTTTTTCTTATGCGCGCCATTATTTTAAACCTGTAAAATAGCTGATGAGTGCATCTGACATCTTTTTATTTTCTGCAACAAAGCGGATTGTGACCACTGTGTCATTGCACAGGAAGCAGTGAGGGGTTTTCATTTGTGCGACAAAGCTATCTATCCTTTGTTGTATTGGCAAGGTGTCATCAATGTCTACGCTGTCTATATCCACCAGTACAGCACGGTCTATATTTTTTGTCATTTTTATTCCCCTTATCAAAGGCATTCCCTACAAAATATGCAATGCCCCTTGTACAGGGTGATACTTCCCTTGCATAAAAAACACCCTGCCTTCATACATTTACATAAATGAGAAGGAAAGGGTGCGTTTATGCGCGGCACAAGATTTTTTGTATTGCAAATGAAGGATTTAATCCGTGTAGGAATTATTGCGCTTATAGGAATCATCTTGGTGATTTTAGCGTTAGTTTTCCTGCTTCCAGGGAGGCGCGGCGCGGCAGAGCAACATGAACCAGGTGCGTTGGCAAGGTACATACCCGGCACTTATGTGTCCACCATCATCCTCAATGATGAACCTGTACATGTGCGCGTCACTGTAAGTGCGTATGAAATTTTAGAAGTTTACATGACGGACATGGCAGATGTGCAAAGAACATTTTACCCCCTGTTTGAACCAAGAATGCACGATTTAGCAGAAGAAATCTTACGCTATCAGTCTGCCCACATTAACCCGCAAACAGATTACCCTGTGACTACAGGCATTTTACAACAGGCAGTCATTTCTGCATTAGAGCTGGCACACCCCTAGTCACGAAATAAACCTGACAATAGTGGTGTAATTTTTTCCTCAATATTTTTATCAATTTCATCAAAAGCGGCTAAAACTTTTGAAGCTAAAACTTTATTTTGGCTTCGCGGGCGCAAAGGTTTATAAAAAGTTTGCCGCAAGCGATTGCGCATACGATATTTATAATATCCCATAATAAACCCTCCTTGAGACTTTATGATAAGGTGGCATTATAGTATCATATGCGAATTGGGCGGATATGCTTCCAGTCTATAAATTGGCCCGTGGGGAGAAAATTTTTCTTCATACTCTGTCATGATGTTATCTTTCATATCTGATTTATGAAGGTCAAGAGATACATTTTGCACAAGCCACTTTTGACGGCTAAAGCTTTCTATTGAAGCTTCAAATAAAATTCTATTATCGGTTTTGAAGAAAAGCTCTGGAATTTTTAATGATTCGTACAATTGCAAAAAACCTTCATGGGTCAGACGGCGTCTGGCCCTCTTTTTTTTAGTGGGCCAAGGGTCGCAAAAGTTTATATACAGCCGCGAAATATCCCCTGCTTTAAAATATTCCTTAATATCCTTCACATCCGCAAGCAGAAAGATTAAGGCGTTGGCTTTGCTTTCCCGCGCCTTTCTTGAAGCCGCCGCTAAAATGACGGCTTCCCGCTCCATTGCAATATAGTTTATATCTGGATTGCGCCGTGATGTTTCTGATATAAAACGCCCTTTGCCGCACCCAATTTCTAAATGAATAGGACGGTTGTTCGTAAAAATTTCTGTCATGCGTCCTTTATAGTCTTCTGCGTCTCGTAAAATGCGCGGGTTTTCTATAAGCTCCCCCGCCGCCCATTTTTTCTTTCTCATTCTCATGAAAATGTCCTCCTTAAATACCTATACATAAGCTATCACATGTAAAGATGTTGGTCAATTCTTTAGTTGTAACATTGGCATGGTTAAAAACATCAAAATACCCCCTGATATCACTTACATATCAGGGGGTATTTTGATGTTTTACGACAAAGCAAAATTTTGGTTGCATTTTCTTGACGAATCAAGTAAAATGTACTTGTTTCCATTCTTAATGGAAATGGCACGTAGTGACCATGCGGTTTCAAAGCCCACATGGCGAACGCAAGGATGACGAGACTCATCTTACGCCCACGGATTTTCACCGCCACTACAGGCACAGTTTATCATATTTGTCTCCATTCCGCCGCCTCCGTTGGCGGCACAAATAATTTATGAAAGCGATACAGGCCGCAATCAGTTGTGTTAAAATAGTGATTGAAACAGCGGTAAACATCAAAGCACGTGG